>Ga0209307_1000010_pt1 | contig 255017 bp, 211 predicted proteins | sample COGITO_mtgs_1105_FD_185519 | JGI IMG/M metagenome (GOLD analysis project Ga0209307, IMG submission 185519) | Pelagic marine microbial communities from North Sea - COGITO_mtgs_110530 (SPAdes) (version 2) | ecosystem: Environmental > Aquatic > Marine > Epipelagic ... | reverse complement strand
CTATGGCGTTGGGGATCACCTCTTACCATTCCGAACAGAGTAGTTAAGCCCAATTGCGCCGATGGTACTGCCTCACCAGGCGGGAGAGTAGGTCGTCGCCGGTTTTCTAATTAAGCCCTTATCTGTAATACAGATAGGGGCTTTTTTTTGACCTGTATTTCTAGGTTCACGATCTGTTTTCTTTGGAATACAAACCTGTATTTAAAAGCTCTGAGTATTGTGTTATAAGTATGTATAGTCGCAATTGCTAGTGATATTGGAATTAATTCACGTATGAAGTATACGAACTTGTTCAACTACAATATTTAGGATGGAAATGGAGGTTTAATTGAACGAAGTATTTCTTACTACCCAATAAAGACTGCTGCCGGAAACCTAATATTTACTCAATTATAATTAGGTATCTGAATATTTTTGAATCTTCTCGGATATTAATCCAGTAAGTACCTCTTGCTAATTCTGAAACATCTAACTCGTTTTCTTTAAAAGTTCCAACTTTTTTTCCATCAATATTGATTAGATAAGCAGAGATTGATTTATTTGATTCAATATATATTCTGTCCTTTGCAGGGTTAGGATAGGGTTTAAACCCTGTATTAGAATGCTCCAGAATGCTTGAAGAAGTTGTATCTGCAGGTACCTTAACGCTATCGTACTCAATGATAAAATAGATACTACTTGTCCCAGAGATATCATTCCATTCGCCTGGAGAGCCCAGTAAAGTAGTCCTAGCTGGCCAGCCTGCTAAACCAATTGCAGCAAAATCTTGACCAGTTCCAAAGTTATCGGGTTCATTTTGACTTGACTTTAATTTTCCGCCCCAATTTTGGAAAGCATTGTTTACTGAACTGCCAGTATTACCGCCAGACCAAAATTTAGATCCAGAACCATTATCATTATTGTCCCATAACCAATCGCCTTCTGTTGCCTGGTCTGTTGCGCCTATCCATATGTAGGCAATTGCTCCACCATTTGTCACGCTTGTATACGTAGTTGAAATATTTGCACCATTGAGAATTTCATCATACACTTTTAGCTGCTTTAGCGAATCTTCAATTTGAAGTAAATAGCCGCCTCTTTCTACTGCACAAGCTGCCGCATCCTTCCAAGATTTTTGTTCTTTTACAATTTCGTAGTTTTTACCTAAGTATGTGAATTTGTAGATATTATTTGTATCAGCGCATTGTGAGAAAGCATTCACTGATAAAATGCTCCAAAAGATAAGGGATAGAGTTTTCATACTAGTTTATTTGTTGTCAAATTAATGTTGAAAATGTTTCTATTTCACAAGATCTAAAACAATAATTAATAGGGTAACGTGAATAACCTAAATTTTACAGCTAAAATATCTGTAGCGCCTGGTTAATGAATCCCTTAAAAGGTGAATAGAAGTGGGGGAATTATAAAGCTTAATCTTAGAGTATAGCTGCTTAGTATCGTTATTTATCAGTAAAACTCATATTCATATTGCATAATCTTAATACTTCTTGCAGACTCATCTTTACTTAATTGTGCGCTGAGAAAAAAGGTTTGTGGATCGTATAGAAATTCTTGAGAGAATGAAAGTTTTCCGTTAGTGTATATTTTGCTACTATTCAAATTACCGTAATCGTCATACTCATAAGTATTTGTTAAGGTTCGCTGACTGCCGAGATTTGAATAATCTATAATTTTAATTAGCCGTCCTTCAGGGTCGTATTTGTAGGTTATTAAATTCCTTTTTTTAGTGAGATAGTAGCTTGTATTTTCAGATTGTTTTTGTCCAATAACGTTAATAATAATCGTACGCTCTTTGTAAGGGCGGCCTGACGAATTGTAATACACAACCTGCTGGGTAGTGTCATTTATTTGCTTCCATTCGTAGCGCTCCTGTTTAACTATGGTTTCGGTTCCTTTGTCAAATCCGTACTTATATTGGTTGTTATTAGCTCCCCGAACAACAGTTTCAGCGGAAATCTTGTTTTCATTGTTGTAAGAATACCGAACTGCATCGTAGGCTTTCACATAAAATTGAGCTTTCTGAATTAATTGATTATTCTGACTATAACTAAAAGAGCTTTGTGTAGTATCAATTCTTCCACCTCTAAGAGACATTGTTTTTATTTGCTCAGTTAGCTTTCCTTCTCGATCAAAGGAATATCGAATAATAAGCCCTTTGCTAGAAATGGTTTGCATATCCTTCTTTACCGAGATTTTGCCAGTAATGATTTTTACCTTATTGTCTTTTATAAAACGCTCATTAAATTGACAATCGTTGTTATAAAGCTTACTTTGATATACGTCCAAAATTTGGGCGTAAATTTCACTCGATACTGAAACTGTAAGTAACGTAATTAGTAAGGCAATTAGCTTTGTTAAGTTCATTCCCCTTTACTATTTTAATTGTTTCACAGCCTCACTAACCTCAGTTACAGGCAGCTGACAAGACTTATTTACGCATACATAAATGTAAGTATCACCTTCCACATGTTTGTTTTCTAACAAAGGAAGCATGCTCGGTTTTTTAGAGCCAATTAGCAATGTGTTAGCAACATAGATCTTGTTTAATTCAGCAGCTTTTTCTATACAGTTCTGTCCAACTATGGCTATTTCGTAATAAGGAAAAACCTTATTTAAGTACAATTGCCCCCAATTAGAATAACCAGACCCATAATCGGACATATGAGGCTGTATATTATTTAGCATGGTTTCTGCCATATTCAAATAGGCCTTATTATCAAAGTAATGACCTAGTACGTTAAGTGATTTCGCTATACTTGAGTTTGAGGCAGGAATAACATTATCATTCAATTCCATTTTCCTCGCCACTAAACCGGTTGCGTTTTTTGATGTGAAATAGAACATCCCGCGCTCTGAGTCGTAAAAATTTTCGATGCTTATATCTAGTAAATCTTTGGCACGTTCTAACCATACCTTATCAAAGGTTACTTGGTATAAATCAGTGTATGCTTCAATTACAAAACAGTAATCTTCGAGAAAACCATCTAGCTTAGAGCTTCCATTTTTGTAGCTGTGCAAAAGTCTACCATCCTTTGTTGTTTGAGTGGTAGCTACGAATTCGGCATTTTTTAATGCAGCCTCAAGAAATTTCTTATCATTAAAAACCGCTGCAGCTTTTACCAGGCCAGAAATCATTAATGCATTCCATGAAGTAAGTGTTTTATCATCCAATCCAGGCCTAATCCTATTGGAACGAACCTTCAGTAGTTTTGCATTAATTGACTTTATTGATGGTTGTATTTGATCAACGGATAGGTTCAATTTCTTAGCAACTTCTTCATCTGTTTTTTCTCGCAGTAAAATGTTATTGCCATGTTCCCAAAGTGCTTTCTTGCCAATATTGTAATACACTTTAACAAGGTTGTATTCAGTTTCTGAAAGAGCCGACTTTAGCTCTTCCTCTTTCCAAACATAAAACTTACCTTCTTCTCCCTCGCTGTCAGCGTCAAGTGCTGAATAGAAGGCGCCATTTGCAGCAGTCATTTCGCGTTGTACGAAATCGAAGGTTTGGTAGACAATGTCTTTGTGCAATTGGTCTCCATAATATTGATAGGCTTCCGCATATAAACTCATCAATTGAGCATTGTCGTAGAGCATTTTTTCAAAGTGAGGAGCCTTCCAAAGAATGTCAGTTGAGTAACGAGCAAAACCTCCTCCTATTTGATCGTAAATTCCTCCGTAAGCCATTTTATCCAAGGTTAGCTTAACATGCCTCAGAACTTCTTTGTCTTTGTTTAGAACGCCAAAACGCAAAAGGAACTGATAGTTGTTCGGAATAGGGAATTTAGGGGCTCGATTCGGGCCGCCTTCTTTGTTGTCAAAACTGGTCTTCCATTTTCCGACCATTTCCACCAAGGTGTCATTACTGAATTTAGCAGGTGAATTGTTTAAGGGCAGAAGATCTGAATTCTTGATTCCTTCCGTGAGATTTTGGGCGTATTCGTAAAACTTCTCTTTGTCTTTACTGTAATCTTTTGCTAAGCTTTGCAGTACATTCACCCATTGGCTCTTCTGGAAATAGGTGCCTCCATAAACCGGCCTCCCATCGGGCAATGCAAAGCAGTTTAAGGGCCATCCGCCTTGTTTTGTAATCAATTGGACAGCATTCATATAAATCTGGTCAATATCTGGACGCTCTTCACGGTCTACCTTAATGCATATAAAATTGTCATTCATGATTTGAGCGACGGCAGAATCTTCAAAAGATTCGCGTTCCATAACATGGCACCAGTGACAAGCAGAGTACCCAACGCTTACCAATATCAACTTATCTTCTGCTTTTGCTTTATCAAGAGCTTCATCTCCCCATGGATACCAATTTACAGGGTTGTGTGCATGTTGCAATAAGTAAGGACTGGTTTCATCAATAAGGGCATTGGTGTATTTATGTTGTTTCTGATCGTGCATTTTATCAGTGGTATTTGAGTTGTTTTGACAGCTTTGAATCGCGGTCAATACAATTGAAAATATGAGTAAGATTCTCATGTTAGAAATTTTTTCAAAGGTAGCAGCTCAATATTAGCCACGCTTCTGTTGAAGGACTAGTTATTACGGATTTGTGTTAAGAAAATGGAATTTTATTTACAAGGAAATCGATTCCTTAAAATCAACAGGGACTGTTTTTGAAATGCCTTTTGCTTTTCCAATTATTTCCCCTTTTATGCCGAGGTTTATTTTTCCACCGCTCATAAGCATTATCATTCCTAAGTCAATGTTCCCATCAGACGGAAGTTCAACCACAACCCCAGTTTTATAGGTTTCTTTCGAATTCTTATTTAATTCTAATTGATCAACCAACTTGGCTTTACCAATTTCTTTTCCATTGATTGAAAAAGTGAGGTTTTTGGTTTCAACTTTTATTTTATAGTCGTTTGGGTTGTTAATTTTAACCCAAAGATCGGCTTCTATGCCATTAGGAGATATTTTGTTTAATGCTGCGTTTTCAAGTGAGATAAATTCAACGTCATTATAATCAACACAAGCAGTAACGCTTAATAATAGGGCAAACGCTAATATTTTATTTATCATCTGTTTTTAGTTTAATGGTAAAGGTAGAACCTTCATTAATTTTTGAAGATAGGAAGACTTCTCCACCCATTAGCTCTGTTAGTTGCTTTACAATATACAAGCCAAGACCAGTTCCTTTTGTGGTGCGTGTTTCTTCGTTTTGAATTCTGAAAAATCGCGCGAAGACCTTTTGCTGCTCTTCATTGGCAATTCCAATCCCTTGGTCTTTGATGTCAATAAATACAGCTCCTTTTTCAGTCTTCGTTGTAATGATAATAGGGCTGTTTTTTTGGTTGTATTTTATTGCGTTTTCCAAGATATTTTTAATCACAGATTCAAACGCTAGAGGATCAATAAGGGCGCAAATCTCTGGTTGAACATTGCTAATGTCTATTGCTTCCGAAGCGGATTTAAAATCACCTGTTATGTTTTGAAGAAGCTCAGAAATATTATTTGGCTGAAGATTTAATTGCAGGACATTCTCTTCTAGTCGAGTTGATGTTAGAATATTTTCAACTAAGTTTTTTAATCTGCTATTTTGTTGTAAGGCATTTTTTAGTAGTTGATTTCTGGTTTCTGTATCAAGCTTTCTATTCAATATAGTTTCAAGGTTCAATTGCACTCCAGCTATTGGTGAATTCAATTCGTGTGTAACCGATAATAAAAAATTGCGTTGTTTTTTGGCTGCTTCTAACTCTTTTTTTAGTGCTCTTTTTACTTGAATAAATCCTAGAGCTAACAATAAAATAAAGACTGAACCTTCACCAATAATCATTGCAATTTTCCGTTGCACAAAGTCGTCTGTAGGAGCTTGGGCCGAGGTGGGATTTTCGATTTGTGAGTAGAAGTTAACCTCTAGGATGTGAACTTGCTGGTTTAAATCAATTAACATCCATGCCCACCACAGAAATTGCAGAAGAATATAAACGCCTAATACATAGAGCCAAAAGCTTGAATTTACTGATTTCATGGGCGTTCAAAAATAGTATTTAATCTAGCAAAACAGGTTTTGTGTATAAGATTATAACCCTTAACTTTTCGCAAAGTTTTGCTTAACATTAAGGTTATTTATTTGGTCACTTAATTTGATATATGCCTAGAAAAAAGAATTCATCGAAAAGGAAAATATTTGTTTTAGATACTTCGGTAATCCTATTTGATCACAATGCAGTAAAGTCTTTTGAAGAAAATGACGTTGCAATACCCATTACTGTATTAGAAGAATTGGACAATTTTAAAAAAGGAAACGACACTAAAAACTATGAGGCACGTGAGTTTATTCGCTTTGTAGATAGTCTGGCGGGCAAATCAATTTTAAAAGATTGGATAAAATTGGATGGACCAAAAAGTGGTCGTTTTCGTGTTGTAATGCACAACCTTGATAGAAAAATGGATGCCAATAAAATCTTCTCAGAAAAAAAGGCAGACCACAACATTCTCAATGCTGCAATAACCCTTGCCGAAGAAGAAAAGGACGCGGAGGTGCAATTGGTTACTAAGGATATTAACCTGCGGTTGAAAGCAAAAGCCGTTGGAATTTCAGCTGCTGATTATGAAACGGGTAAGATAGAGGACATTGACAATCTTTACCTTGGAAAAACTTTAAAACAAGGAGTTGATGCAGAAATTTTAGAGGAATTGTATCGAAAAGGATTTATTCATTACTCTGCGTTATATGAAAAGAAACCAATAAACAATCATTACTTTATTTTAAAAAATGGGAAATCTTCTACACTTGCTTATTTTAATCCTATTACAGAGAACTTCGAGCGTCTTGAAAAGCAACCTATGTATGGAGTAATGCCTAGAAATGCAGAACAAACATTTGCCATTCATGCTTTGAGTAATCCTGAAATTAAATTGGTTACACTGCAAGGTGTTGCTGGAACGGGAAAAACTTTGTTAGCCTTATCTAGTGCAATTGAACAGGCAAAAAATTATAAGCAGATATTGTTAGCACGCCCGATTGTTCCACTTTCAAATAAAGATATTGGTTATTTACCAGGAGATGTGAAGTCTAAATTAAATCCATATATGGAGCCATTGTGGGACAATTTAAAATACATTAAAAATCAGTTTAAAGAAACAGAAAAAGCTTACAAGAAAATTGAGGAAATGGTTACAAAAGAGAAGCTTCTAGTTACTCCGTTGGCATACATTAGAGGAAGAAGTTTATCAAACGTGTTTTTTATAGTTGATGAAGCTCAAAATTTAACTCCCCACGAAGTCAAGACGATAATTAGTCGTGCAGGTGAAAACGCTAAGATTATTTTTACTGGAGACGTACATCAAATTGATTCACCCTATCTCGATTCGCAATCAAATGGCTTATCTTATTTGATCGATAGATTAAAAGGAAACTCATTATTTGCGCATATAACTCTTGAAAAAGGGGAACGTTCAGAATTAGCCAATTTAGCCAACGAGTTGCTTTAACAAATGCTTTCCTTTGCCGCGCAATGGCGATAGAAGGAATAAATACATTTGAGGAACAAGCGGAGTTCTTTTTTGGAATAAAAAAAGTTGCGGAATGCACTTCTACATTGCAAAAAGGATTGAAGGAACTTGAGCAATTAAATTCTGCAGGACTTTCTCAAAATCAGGCATTTCCTTTATTGATTTGGTCGGTAATTGACTTGCTTTCAAGGTACCATTCTGGTCAGTTAGAAAATCAAGGAAGTATGGTGCGAATTAAGAAGTTTTTAAAGGAGTTTCTGAGACACGACAGAAGGGATACTCAAACACTCTTGCTTTTTAGAAATGCTGTTAGCCATTCAGTATCTTTGTTTGCTTTTGATGCTAGTTCGAAAAGAGAAATTCGCTTTCGATTAACCAAGGAAGGGCCCTTGATTTTGCAAGAAACACAAGTGCGGTTTGCCATTAATACCAAAGAATTTTACAATCGTTTAAACGAGTCCATCGAAAAGTATAATAAAGAGGTGCTAACCTCAATTGAATTACAAAAACGCTTTCAAAAAGTGTTCAAAAAACTAGGGTATATCCAGTAATGAATTATTTATCAATTGAGTCTATCTCAAAACGTTTTGCAGATCGAGAAATATTAAGTGACCTAACTTTTGGCATGGCGGCAGGCGACAAAGTGGCTTTGGTCGCTCAAAATGGTACAGGCAAATCTACCCTTATGAAAATCATTGCGGGATTAGAAGAGCCTGATAGTGGACGTGTAGTATTTCGAAAAGGAATAAAGGTTAGATATCTAATGCAGGACCCTAAGATAAATCCTGATCTTACCATTTGGGATTCAGTTTTTGAAACCGACAACCCTATTCTTTTGGCAATTAGTGAGTACGAGCGTTGCTTGGAAGTTGGTGAAACAGGTGAAGCGTTTCAAAGTGCAATGGACACATTAGAGGAGTTAAAAGGCTGGGACCAAGAAGTAAAGGTTAAAAGTATTTTATCGGAATTGAATATCGATCAATTGGATGCCAAAGTTGGATCACTCTCAGGGGGTCAATTGAAACGGTTGGCATTGGCCAAGGTGCTGATAGATGAACCCGATTTTTTGATGTTGGATGAGCCTACCAACCACTTAGATTTAGAAATGATTGAGTGGTTGGAGAAGTTTCTGAAAACCGAGAATATTACCTTATTAATGGTAACTCACGACAGATACTTTTTAGAAAACGTGTGTAATACCATCCTTGAAATGGATGATTTCGGATTGTACACTTATAAGGGTAATTATTCGTTCTTTTTGGAAAGAAGAGAAGAACGAAAAGCTTCGGATCAAGCGACCATAGAAAAAGCGAAAAACTTATTTCGGACAGAGGTAGAGTGGATGCGCAGACAGCCAAAAGCTCGAACAACGAAAAGTAAGGCGAGAATTGATTCTTTTTACGATTTAAAGCAAGTAGCAAAGCAGCGTATTGAAAACAAACAAGTCGAATTGGAGATTAATATGGAAAGAATGGGAAGTAAAATTCTTGAGTTCCATAACGTTGGTAAAGGCTTTAAGGACAAACAATTGTTTGAAGGCTTTAGCTACAAATTCAAACGCGCTGAGAAGGTTGGGATTATAGGGCCAAACGGAACGGGAAAATCAACACTGTTGAATATAATTACCGAGAAAATTCAGCCGGATTCTGGTAAGGTTGTAATTGGTGAAACCATTAAAATTGGTTACTTCAACCAAGAAGGAATGAAGTTTAAACCCAACGAACGGGTTTTTGAAGTAGTAAAAAAAGTAGCCGAATTTATTCCTTTAGCCAAAGGAAAAAAGCTATCAGCATCTCAGTTGCTAGAGCGTTTCTTGTTTCCAAAGAACATGCACTACAATATGATTGAAAAATTGAGTGGTGGAGAAAAAAGAAGATTGCACTTATTGACGGTTTTGATGAAAAACCCCAATTTTTTAATTCTCGATGAGCCTACCAATGATTTGGATATCATGACGTTGAATATACTTGAAGATTTTTTATTGGACTTTCCCGGTTGTGTGATCATTGTAAGTCACGATAGATACTTTATGGATAAGCTAGTCGATCACTTATTTGTTTTAGAGAAAGATAAACTGAGCATCAAGGATTATCCAGGCAACTATTCTCAATGGCGCGATTGGAAAAAAGCAGGGGGTGATAAAGTTGAGGAAATAGCTCAGAAAAAGGAAGTAGAGAAGAAAGCGAAACCAAAAAACGTTACTAGCGACAAACCTCAAAAAATGTCCTTCAATGAAAAACGAGAGTTTGGAATTTTAGAAATTGACATTGAAAAGTTAGAGAAGCGCAGAGACGAAATCAATAAACAGTTTGAAAGTGGAATTGAAGATTCAGATAAGGTGATGAAACTTTCTGATGAACTGGGTGAAATCATTGAAGATTTGGAAACGAAGTCTGATCGATGGTTGGAGTTGAGTGAAAAAGAGGCTTAATCTTCAAAAAATAAAGAGTCATTTATTTTCTTGAGCACATTATCCAGCTTCACTGCTGACTCAGCAACATGATGCACAAAGTCTGAGTGCTCCATGGTTTCATGCTTTTCTAATTCTATTAAACTTAAAATATTGCTCAATGGCCCTCTAACGTCATGCGAGTTCATGCGAACATATTCCGATAACATTTTGTTTTTTTGATTTAGGCTTTCGTTTCTTTTCTCCAACTCTTTTTGATATTTCACTAAATCGCTTACTTCGAAATTCACTCCTTTTACTTCGACAACTTCTCCGTTTACTATCCACGGCCGTACTCGACTAAAAAAATACCGATAAGGTTCTTTATTGTCCAAACGCATTCTAAAATTGAGTTCTGTGCTTTTTCCTTTGCTCCCAACAGACCGTATTGCTTGCAGCACTTTATCGGCATCTTCAGGGTGAATTTTTTTTAAAATAGAAGATACCGGTGGAGGTGCTTCTGTGGAGTCTGCACCCCAAATTTTAAAATTCCCTTCGTTCCAATGATTTTCTAAGGTTTTAGGATTAACCCACCAACTGCCCATTTTACCAATTTCTTCGGCATCTTTTAGTGCTTCAGCTGTTTCCAGGGCAAGAATTTCATCTTCTTCGGGCGTATTTATAAAACTGCCAAACCCAAGTAAATAAACAACACCTTCCTTTTTAATGTATTGCCAGTCAAGTTCAACCCACTTTAACTCCTTATTATAGAATAGGCGTAATTGAATTTTTGCCGATTCTTGATTCTCCTTTATTTCAGATAAGCTCCGGTTTACTCGTTTTTTATCTTCATCGGCAACTAAATACTCAAACCTTAAATTCTTTGGAGCTTTAGGTGACCCAAAAAGTTGGTTTTTAGTGTAGCTAGAAATTTTTAAAATTTCGAATTGGGCATCAAGTAAGATGATGGGCTGTTTTGAAACTTCAAAAATGAAAAAATTGCTTACTTCTTGCTGCATAATAGAACTAACGTTGAATAATATAAAACTGTTGGCTCAAAGTTAATTAGGGGATCCCGAATCTCGGTTTAATCTTTTGAATTGTAATTATTTCGACAGTATTTGTTGTGAATTTGAGGCTGAAAACTTCTGTTATTAATTTGATTTAATTCTTGCCAGATTCAAACAAGAATAGGAGATTTGGACGGAATGAAATTGTGCATTGCCGAGAAACCAAGTGTCGCTAAAGATATAGCCCAAATTATTGGAGCAACCAACCGAAATGACGGGTATTGGGAAGGTAATGGCTATTGGGTTTCATGGACATTTGGGCATTTATGCACCTTAAAAGAACCAGCAGACTATACCCCCGATTGGAAACAATGGAATATCAATGTGTTGCCCATGATTCCAGAAAACTTCGGAATTAAACTAATTGAAAATGGGGGTGTGAAAAAGCAATTTGACACCATTGCTCATTTAGTTCAAAACTGCGATGAAGTAATAAACTGTGGTGATGCTGGCCAAGAGGGAGAATTGATTCAGCGCTGGGTGTTGTCCAAAGCAAAAAACAAAAAACCAATAAAACGACTTTGGATTTCTTCCTTGACTAAGGAAGCTATTCAAGAAGGATTTGAAAATCTAAAAGAAGGATCGAAGTACGATAATTTATACGCTGCTGGAACGGCAAGGGCAATTGGAGATTGGCTGTTGGGCATGAATGCAACCCGATTGTACACTTTGAAGTTTGGAGCCTTTAAGCAAGTGTTTTCAGTTGGTAGAGTGCAAACTCCAACTTTGGCTTTAATTGTAGAACGCCAAAAAGAAATTGATGCTTTTGTATCCGAAACCTATTACGACCTTAAAACGATTTATCGCGATGTAGAATTTGCTGGAACGAAAGGAAAGCTTAAGGAAAAAGAAAAGGGAGAAGAAATCATTGCTTCAATCAAAGAGGTTGATTTCGAGATAAAATCGTACACCCAAAAAGAAGGAAAAGAACTGGCTCCTTCCTTATTTGATTTGACTTCGATTCAAGTGGAATGCAACAAGAAGTTTGGCTACACCGCTGAGGAAACTTTGACTTATGTGCAGCATTTGTACGAACAAAAATTGGTGACCTATCCAAGAGTAGATACCACTTATTTGCCAAATGATGTTTACCCGAAAATTCCAGCGATTTTAAAAAACTTGACCGCATATGCAAAGTATACGGAATCGCTGCTAGGAAAGAAGATTCGGAAAACGACCAAGGTTTTTAACGACAAAAAAGTAACCGATCACCACGCTATAATTCCAACAGGAGAAGACCCTTCAAAGGTTGGACTGAACTTACAGCAGAAAAAAGTTTACGATTTGATTACCCGTCGATTTATAGCCGTTTTTTATCCCGATTGTAAGGTGAGCAACACTACTGTATTGGGCATGGCGTTGAAACACGACTTTCGTGCAACGGGTAAGCAAATTTTGGAACCGGGTTGGCGGGTGTTGTTTGAGTCAAAAAGCAAAGATTCGAAATCGAACGATGAAGAGCAGGTGATGCCTGTTTTTGAAAAAGGAGAAAAAGGACCACATGAACCAGAATTGGTTGAAAAGCAAACCAAAGCACCGAGTTATTTTACGGAGGCGACTTTGTTGCGTGCTATGGAATCGGCGGGTAAACAAGTAGACGATGATGAATTGCGCGAACTGATGAAGGAAAACGGAATTGGCCGTCCATCTACTCGGGCAAACATTATTGAAAAACTATTTTCTAGGAAATATTTGGTGCGCCAAAAGAAAAGAATTCTTGCCACTGCTACCGGAAAAGAATTGATTGATTTGATTGAAACCGATTTGCTGAAATCCGCTGAATTGACTGGAGTTTGGGAAAAGAAGATACGAGATATTGAGCACGGAACTTATGATGTTAAGTCTTTCAAAGCTGAACTGAATCAAATGGTCAGAGAATTAGCCGAACAGGTAAAAAGTCAGCAGTACAAGCAAAAACAAACGGTTTGCCCTAAGTGCGAAATTGGCCATTTGATAAGAGGAAAGACGGCTTGGGGTTGCTCCGATTGGAAAAAGGGCTGCAAGTTTACTTTACCGTTTGAATACAAGGGAATTACTATCAGCGATAGTGAATTGCAAGAATTATTGCAAAAAGGAGAGTCAAAATACAACTACATTTTCAATAAAAAGAAACCAAAAGAGTTGAAGAAAATGGTGTTTAATGACAAATTGAAGTTGGGGGTTGGTAAATCTTGATTTTAATTATTACCAACGAATCAATACCTTGCGTGTACTAATTAATGTGCTAAAAATAGTTTTGAGTAACGAGGATATACCCACACATAAGTACGGCCTTTCAAGGGCTTACATTTCTTCTAGAAGAATAAAGGTTGATGCTCGTTTTCCTGAGATAGCGCACCGTCATAATTTTTTTCAAGTCCTTTTTATTGAAGAGGGTTCGGGGACTCATGAAATTGATTTTGTGAAATATAAAACCGCTCCCAAATCAATTCATTTTGTTGGAAAAGGAAGGGTGCACAGAGTTGATTTTTCAGAAGACACTCAAGGGGATGTTTTTACATTTCCGGAAGAGTTGTATAGTGGTAGCGAGGCTGAAGTGCAATTGCTACACTCTCTTACATTTTTCAGAACTGGCGCACATCCAATTTTAAAACCAAGCGCGGCAGATTTGGTCGATTTGACTGAAATGTTAATTCAGGTTCGGAAAGCCTTAAAAACGAATTCGTTAGACGTGAGTAAATTTTTGTTTCTTGCTTTTTTAGCTCGACTTAGAGAGGCTTATTCAAAAAAAGTGGCACAACCAGCAAGTGAATCTTCATCTGAATTTATTGCCTTTAGAAATGCAATAAAATTATCAGGATTGGAAACCAACAATATTGATGAAATTGCCGATTCGTTAAAAATTCAAGTTACTCGACTCAATCAAATTTGTAAAAGAGAAACGGGTAAAACCGCTTTGCAATTATTGCATGAACGAAAAGTGTTGGGAGCAAAAAGAATGTTGGTTTATACATCCAAACAGATCAAAGAAGTTAGTCTGGAATGTGGGTTTGTAGATGTAGCTTATTTCAATCGCTTTTTTAAAAAGCACACCAGTTTATCGCCGAGTCAGTTCAAGGCTGAGTATAAAAGTACCAACGAATAAGTCCTCGATTTATTTATAGAATGTTGACCTTTGCAGACAATGACATTTGATGATTCTAAATTTCGACCTTCGCTTCTTTTTCGAAGTGCACACTTCAATACGATATACCCAAATCGTAAACGAAAGGTAGAAGGCGTTAACTATACCCGTAAGCGATTGACTACTTGGGATAATGATTTTGTTGATCTCGATTTTTCTAAAATAGGAAGTAAGCAATTGGTTTTAGTATTGCATGGATTAGAGGGAAACTCCGATAGGCAGTATGCTAGAGGAATGGTTAAAATGGCCAATCAACGCGGGTTTGATGCCATGGTATTCAATCAAAGAAGTTGTTCGGGTGAAATGAATTTATTGCCAACGTCTTATCATTCTGGTAAAAGTGATGACTTGAAATTTGTGATTGAAGAAATTGCTAAAGACTACGAGTCTATTTTTTTAGTTGGGTTCAGTTTGGGGGGCAATATTTTACTGAAGTACCTTGGCGAGCAGGGGAGTATTGTTTTAAAACAAATTAAAAAAGCCGTAGCGATTTCAGTTCCCGTTGATTTGTCCGATTCGGCCATTCAACTTGCAAAAAGACAGAACTGGATTTATATGCGTCGCTTTCTTAAAACGTTAAAGGCTAAAACCACAAAAAAAATGCAGCAGTTTGAAGCGCTTTCTATTTCTATTGATGAACTCAACAGCTGCAATTCTTTCATTGATTTTGATAATTTGTATACGGCTCCCGTTCATGGTTTTAAGGACGCAAACGATTATTGGAAGCAAGCTAGCTCTAAACAATTCTTAAACGACATAGCGTTGCCTACACTTTTAGTAAACGCACTAGACGATCCTTTTCTTGGAAAGCATTGCTACCCTTATCAAGAAGCAAAACTCAATAAGCAGCTAGAACTAATAACACCAAAACACGGCGGTCATGTAGGGTTTGGCGAGTCTTTTAATATAGAAAATCCACTTTGGACCGAAGGTTTGGCCATGCAGTTTTTTACCTCGTAATTCTAAAATAAAAAGCAGTTCTTTGCTTTCTGAATTTGAACTATGGAATCGATAACATTTTCTGATCTCAATTTATCAAAACAGTTGCAAAATGCTGTTACTGATTTAGGTTTTACCGAACCTACGCCTATTCAAGTAAAAGCCTTTTCGGTTATTCGTTCGGGAAAGGATATGGTGGGTGTTTCGCAGACAGGAACTGGAAAAACCTTGGCATATAGCCTACCCATTCTGCAAGATCTGAGCTTTTCTGAGCAAATTCACCCGCGGGTACTGATTTTAGTGCCCACAAGAGAACTTGTTGTGCAAGTTGCAGAGCAGCTAGAAACTTACGCCGAGTATATGAACTGCAGAATTATAGGCGTGTATGGTGGGGTTAATATCAATACACAAAAGATTGCAGTGTCACACGGAATGGACATTTTAGTTGCCACTCCGGGCAGGCTGTATGATTTGGTGCTTGCGCGTTCAATTCAACTTAAAAGCATAACGAAATTGGTAATCGATGAAGTAGACGTTATGCTCGACCTCGGTTTTCGATTTCAACTTACTAATTTGTTTGAGTTGATGCCCAAGAAGCGTCAAAACACTATGTTCTCTGCAACCATGACGAACGATATCAGCGTGCTTATTGAAGACTTTTTTACAAAACCAGAGAAAGTAACCATTGAAGTAAGTGGAACCCCATTAGATAATATTGAACAATCAAGTTACGCCGTACCCAACTTTTACACCAAAGCCAACCTGCTCATGCATTTAGTGCAAGATGCTGAGGAATTCTCAAAAGTGTTAGTGTTTTTGTCGAGCAAAAGACAGGCTGATCGATTGTATGAAACCTTAGAGGAGTTCATGGTTTCTGACGTAACAATTGTTCATTCTAATAAATCTCAGAATTATAGGTTACGATCCATAAAACAGTTTGAGGAAGGAGAGAAGCGTATTCTTATTTCTACCGACGTAATGGCCCGAGGTTTAGATATTGAAAACACAAGTCATGTAATCAATTTTGATACACCAGAATTTCCTGAGAATTATATGCACCGCATTGGTAGAACCGGTCGAGCGGGTAACGCTGGGAAGGCAATTTTGTTTTTTACTGAAAAAGAGGCGCCTAATAAAACGCAGATAGAAGCGCTCATGGATCTCAAAATTCCAGTTCGTAAAATTCCAAACGAAGTAGAAGAGTCAAAGGAACTGACGCCAGATGAGAAACCAAAGGTGCGTGAAATTTCAATTATCTCTAAGCAAGATGCGCAGAGTGGAGCAGGAATTCACAAGAAAAAAGCTAAGAATCAAAAGGTGAATCTAGGCAGTAAATGGAAGCGCGATGGCCCTAAATATAAGAAACCAAAATCGAGAGGAGATAAGGGTTTTAATCAGCGGTATAAGAAAAAGTAGCTAATTGTTTACGCTCACCGCTTGCGTAAAATCATTAAGTTAAAGTACATGTACTTAATTAAAATGAATTAATTATGATACGCTTTTTGTTTCCAGATAAATGAAAAAAAAATACATACCAGCATATTTACTCACCTTCGTTAATGTACTTGGGTTTAGTATTCTCATGCCAGTTTTACCCTTCATTGTGGCAAAGTTCGGTACACCACAATGGGTTTATGGATTGCTGATAACCTTATATTCTACTTTCCAGTTTATTGGTGCTCCCATATTGGGCTCATTGTCTGATCAAAAAGGTAGAAAACCCATATTGATGTTAAGCCAAGCAGGAACTTTGCTAAGCTGGGTTATATTTTTAATTGCGCTTTATATTCCAAATACTTATGTGCTTGGTATTTCAATTCCAATTCTCATTATTGCTTTTTCCAGAATATTTGATGGAGTTACTGGCGGAAATACTTCAGTGACTAATGCTTATGTAGCCGATATAACTACCCGTGATGAGAAGTCCTATATTTTTGGTTATTTAGGCGGTATTGCCGGTCTTGGGATGATTATAGGCCCGGGTTTGGGAGGAGTGGCTGCCTCAACTTCCTTTGAGTATGCCGGAACTTTAATCGTAGCTCTTTTGGTGTCTTCTGTAACCTTGATTTCTATTTATGCTTGGATGAAAGAATCGCACTTTCCTGAAGCTTCAATTCAGAAGCCTACTTTTTCTTTCAAAAAAACTTTTTTGGTGGTTTCCAGAATTAAAGAAGTTGATCCCGGTGAAAAAATAAAATTGCTCTTTTTACTCAAGGTAATTTTTGCTACTATGATGGCATTTTACATTGGTAGCATCGCTTTGTTCCTTATCGATCTTTTTGATTTCAATGAAAAGGAATTAGGTATGTTCATGTTTGTCGTTGGTATCTTTTTGTCTTTCAATCAAGCGTTCTTATCAAAAAAAGTAATCGCCAAAATTGGAGAGTTTAATACCTTGAAAGTTGGGCTAGCGTGCTCATTTGTGGGCCTGTTTTGTATAACGCTAACAGATCATTTATGGCTGTTCATTGCATTTTATTACATACTTAACTTAGGGCTGTCTTTGACTTTTCCGACCTTTAATAGCCTTATTTCTATACATGCAGACCCTAAAAAGCAGGGAGAAATCATGGGCATTAGCGATTCATTAAATTCATTGGCTATGGCATTGTTTCCCGTTGTGGCAGCTGCAGCTTATGGGCTAATAGAATATAAGCTATATTACCTTATGAGTGCATTGCCGTTTTTGGCGTTAGTTATTGCAGTAATAAAAGGTAAACGGGCAGGATTGTAAAACAAAAAGCCCCGAATTTCGAGGCTTTTAAATCAATGAATATTTTAATCGGAAATTCTAGATTTTTCCCATTCCTAGTTTATACAACAGACTGAAATGACTTTTAAGCGCGTCTAAGAACGTTGTGTGATGGTGATAGGGAAGGTCATATTCCTTAGCTGTTTCCTTTACAATTTTAGATACTTCTTTAAAGTGTACGTGACAAATTGTAGGGAATAAATGATGTTCAATTTGATAATTTAAACCACCAATAAACCAAGAAAAGAATGAACTTTTATTGGCGTAGTTTGCTGTTGTATGTAATTGGTGAATTGCCCAGTTATTTTCTACACTATTCTTTTCATCAGGTAAATAAAAATTCGTTTCCTCAATCACATGTGCTGTCTGAAAAATAAGAGCTAAAATTAATCCACTCATAAAGTGCATTATTAAAAAACCAGTCATTATTTGCCACCATGGCAAATCGATTAAAATTATAGGAAGCACAATCGTTAAACCTATATACCATAACTTATGAAATAGTATTTCAGCAAATGCACGTCCAAAAGTTAAGTCTTGTCCCTTTAATAATCCCATTCTATTGTAACGCACCAATTGCTCGAAATCTTTACCGATAAACCAATAAATGGTCAATATACCATAAAGAATTGGGGCATATAACACCTGAAACTTGTAGATTCCTTTTTTCGGTTGATTTGGTGAAAAGCGAACAATTCCTTGCTTTTCAATATCTTCATCGTACCCGTCAATGTTTGTGAATGTGTGGTGTAACACGTTGTGTTGAATTCTCCAATTGGCGGGATAACCACCTAAAAAATTCAGTAAAAACCCCATTGCAGAATTCAACGTCTTATTTTTTGAGTAAGCGCCGTGGTTTGCATCATGCATAATAGCAAGTCCAATTCCAGAAATACCAAAGCCCATAAGAATCCACATTGCAGTTACCCCCGCAAATGAAGAAACGACACCGGTAAGCATTAATATTAAAGGCAAAGTGTAAAGAGTAATCATTACGGCCGACTTTATTTGCATACGGGTATCTCCGTATTTGCTAATGTTATTATCCTTGAAATGTTTATTTACTCTTTTACGGAGTTCTTTAAAAAATTCAGGGCGGTCTTGTACGTTAAACTTTACAGTGTCAACACTCATATATATTTTCCTCTTTTTAATGCCGTTATCAAGCACTTCATAAAGTGACAAATTTAACCATAATAAGGTTCTAACTCGTGTGACTTTGGTCATAACTCAACATCAAACTGTGAGTTCCAAAACTAAGTTAGGTTTGCCTTATTGCTATTTGTAGTATTGTCTTATGCACTCGATTATATTTTTCGGCTTTATGTTAGGTATTCTCTTGTTGCCAATTACGGCGCCCATGGCTTTAATAGGAGGGGTGCTTTTTTCTTCGTTTCTTAATCACCCATTTCCAGATAAAAATAAAACTTGGCTGAACTGGTTATTAAAAGTATCAGTGGTCGGTTTGGGTTTTGGTATGAATGTAACCCAGGTTATTGATTCTAGTTTGATTGGAATCGAAATTATGATCTCCAGTTTTGTTTTTGTATTAGTCGCTGGATATTTGTTGATCCGGGTAATGGGTGTATCGAAAAATATTGGACATCTTATATCTACAGGCACTGCTATTTGTGGTGGAAGTGCTATAGCGGCTATATCGCCTTTGATTAAAGCAACTGAAAAAGAAATAAGTATATCATTAGCGGTGGTGTTTTTGCTCAACGCAATTGCACTTTTTCTCTTTCCTCCAATCGGAACTTATTTCGACATGACACAGCAACAATTTGGTTTGTGGGCGGCAATCGCTATACATGATACATCCTCGGTAATAGGAGCAGCGATGAGTTATGGGAATGAAGCATTGCAAGTTGCAACAACAGTAAAGTTGGGGCGAGTGCTTTGGATAATACCCATGTCTTTAATAACCTTAGTGCTTTTCAAAACAAAGGGAGGGAAGGTGAAGGTTCCATGGTTTATTCTTGTTTTTATTGGAATTGTTTGCTTGAACAGCGTGGTTTCAATTCCTGCTGTTATCGGTGAAAATATTGTAATGATTTCAAAGAAATTTCTGATTGTTTCGCTGTTTCTGGTAGGCTCAGGTTTACCCTTGAAAAACTTAAAAAGCTTGGGTTGGAAACCATTAGTCTTTGGGGCGGTGCTTTGGACTGGTGTTTCTATAATAAGCCTTGGATTGATTCTGCTTTAGAAGTGCTGAGCTAATCGCGAAACAAAGAAAGTTAGCCTTGTTTTGGATTGTTTGACATTATTGAAATGACATAGGAAACTATCATTACAATAGCGCAGCCAATTACATTAAACCATAAATAACCTACAGTTTCATTATAAAAAAGTAGAAACACGGTTAATTGCCCAATTACTATTCCCACTAAGACCGCTTTAGCGCCAACTTTTTTAAGGAAAAATGCAGTTAAAAATACTCCAAGGATAGTTCCGTAAAACACTGATCCTAAGATGTTAACAGCCTCAATTAAATTTTCAACCAATTGTGCAGAAAGCGCAAAAATTATCGCAATAACTCCCCAAACGAGTGTCAACCATTTACTGGTATTTACAGATTGCAATTCGGTTTTTGATTTTTTTGAAAATCGTTGGTAAAAGTCAACCATTGTAGTTGATGCTAAAGCATTTATTTCACCTGCAGTGGAACTCATCGCGGCCGATATGATAACCGCTATTAATAAGCCTACTAAACCTTGGGGTAGGTAATTGAGAATGAAGGTTAGAAAGACATAATCGCTATCTCGGCTGCTTTGGTCAGGGTTTGCTTTTAAAACAACCTTCTTTGCATTATCACGTATGGATTTGGCTTTTTGATCTAAAGCCAATATTTCAGACTGAGTTTCTTTACTTGGATTAGCTACATAGTCTAAGTAGGCAGCTTTTTTTTGCAAGTGAAATGCTTCATGCTGCTGTTCAATCTCAGAAAATTCTTGCTGGTATTCCGAGTTATGAACCTCTTCAACCGCACCTTTATTAAATAGGACAGGATGCGATTCGAATTGATAAAAAACAAATACTAATACTCCAGTAAGCAAAATCAAAAATTGCATTGGAATTTTGAGTAAGGCATTGAATATTAAACCTAATCTACTTTCTTGAATCGATTTTCCTGAAAGGTATCGCTGCACTTGGCTTTGGTCCGTTCCAAAATAAGAAAGTGCCAGAAACAAACCCCCTGTAATTCCACTCCAAAACGTGTAACGTTTGTCAAGATCCAAAGAGAAATCAACGATATTCATTCTGCCTGCTGCACCAGCTAAATCTAATGCTCCCAAGAAACTGACTTCATCTGGTAGTCGATTAAGGACGATACTAAAGGCAATTCCCATTCCGATAAGAATGACAGTCATTTGCCATTTTTGAGTCAAGCTTACCGCTTTTGTTCCGCCCGAAACGGTGTAAATGATAACCAAAATCCCAACTAGTAAAATTGTGAACTGTAGGGACCACCCCAACATTACACTTATGATTATTGCAGGAGCATAAATAGTTATTCCGGCCGCAAGACCTCTCGAAAGCATGAAGAGGGAAGCAGTAATTAATCGAATTCGAATATCAAAACGTTGCTCTAAATATTCATAAGCAGTATAAACCTTGAGGCGATAATAAATAGGAATAAAGACGACGCAAACAATGATAATAGCGAAGGGCAATCCAAAATAATTCTGAACGAACTCCATTCCGCTTTCGTAAGCGACTCCTGGGGTAGATATAAAGGTTATTGCAGAAGCCTGCGTTGCCATAACCGACAATCCAATGGTGAGCCATTTCATGTCGGAACCGCCTTTTAGGTAACCTTCTAAGCTCTCACTTTTTCGGGTCATATAGGTTCCGTAACCTACAATTAAACCAAGTGTTCCTAGCAGAACGGCCCAATCAATTCCACTCATGCGAAGTGATTAGTTAGCCATGCATAAAATACAATTTGTATAACAAAAAACACGATTACAAACCCATACAATCGTTTCCAATTGAAAGTGCTGGGCGTGTTATTTTCTTCCATAAGAAAGAATGTTGGCGAACAATTTATATGCTCCTGGAACACCTGCTGGCAGTTGTCTAAAGAAAGAAATGCCCGTAAAGACAAAATGACCTTTACCGTATTTGGCAGCTAACAATGCTCCTGAACTTGGATCTTCACCGGGGTCACTCCAGCTGATTAATGCCTCGTAATTTTCGTCCCACTCATTTGCGAAGTACAAACCTCTTTCCTGAACCCAATTGTCAAAATCAATATCGGAAATTGGGTTAGGGCCAAGAATTATTGGGTGCTTAGGATTTAGAATAGTTGCTTTAGCAAACTCGTCGGTAACCCTATCTCTAGATAATTTTAAAGGATAGGGACCGAAATTCTCAGTTTTTAGTCCTCTATTGGTGTTGTATTGAACAATCATTAAACCTCCTTGATTTACATAATCCATTAATACAGATTGATAGCTTATAAGTGCTTCTTGAGTATTATAGGCGCGTATTCCAACGACTAAAACGTCGTATACTGAAAGGTCAGAGGCCGCTAAAGTATTCGGATTAACTATGGTAACATTCCCGCCTAGTTGAGTTATGGCCTCAGGTACATTATCGCCTGCTCCCATTACATAACCTATATTTTTTCTGGTTATAGTTAAATCACCGGTAACCAGTTTTCCTTGAGTTTTTGGAAAGAGTGTTTGTTTGTGAATATGCGGATAATCAATCATCACTAATGAACGATCAAACACTTTATCACCAGATTTACATTGAACCGAAAAATCACCACTTCTTGCGTTCTCGCCTGCTGTAATATCGAAGGCGAACACTTTTGCAGCTTCCTTTTTGTTTAATGTTACAATATGCGATTCAGGGCTACAAGTCCATCCTTCTGGAAGGTTTAATGTTAATTTCCCAGTAATTCCCGCTTTATCCTCCATTACAGTTACTGTAACAGTTCGCTTCTCACCTTTTGGAACAACGTATACGGTGTTGTCTAAATTCAAGGTCATATCAGGTCGAATGGAAAAATCTTGAATATTTTCTCCGGATACACGATCTCTAAATTTATACTGAACAGGTATACTGTAATCGAAACTCACACCATAAACGGTGATTTGAAATGTTACTTCGTACGCTGGAGTATTTTCTGGAGAAGCTCTCATTAGGATATCGTCAACTTTAAACATGTTTTGATATTCCTGCATCAACCAATAGGGGTGAGTAATCGGTTTCTCTTTCGCCACTTTTAATGGCAGATACATTTTCTCCCAATTGTTTGGAGCTAAAACCGAGAAAATAATAGTGTCCTTTCCATCTAACGATGCTTTTTCAATAGCTATGGACTTGACTTGCCCAGTATTTATTGCACTGACTTCAACCTTAACATCTTCTCCACGAACGGCATATTCATTTTCAGTTACGGCTTCAAACCATAATCCCGTAGCATCGACAATGATATTTTCAAGTTCTTTCTTTTTCCACTTTATCCATTGACTCGGTTTCGGAAACTCTTCCATAGTGCGATACAAATCCACCAAATCTATAACAGAGGCAGCAGGATTATCAGCTTTAAAGTTTTCGATAATTGAATTCAATTTAGTTTGAATCATATCTGATTTTGGAACCCTCCCCCAAGATATATCAATATTGTCAAAAATTGAATTATTGGCTTTTTCTCCTTTTACATATTCGAGATATTCAAATTGCTCACCTCTCAATATACTTGCACCAAAACCTTGACTTTTATGTTGGCTTCGACTTTCCATGGCAATTTGGTTGTTCCACTTACCAGTTATTGGGTTGAATGCACCAACATCAACTCGAATCATATCAGGGTTTGTCTTATAGGTTTCTTCAATTTCCTTGTTCCACCAAGAACTAGTGTTGTGATAAAGCCTTTTTGTGCGCCACGCCGTTACCATCTTTAATTGATCAGGAAAAATGCTAGGATCAGCAGCCATTTCAAATGCCTTTTCTGCTAGTACCGCAGATGCAGAATGATGACCGTGACCAGCATATTGAGTAGCTGGAAACCGTGTAATAATAACATCTGGCCTAAATCTGCGAATTACCCAAACAATATCCCATAGCACTTCTCTTTCGTTCCATTTTTCAAGCGTCTCTTTAGTGGTTTTTGAGTAACCGAAATCAACAGCACGAGTGAAGTATTGCATCCCGCCGTCAATTTTTCGCGCTTCAAGCAATTCTTGAGTTCTCAACACACCAATCAGCTCTCCTTTTTCAGTTCCGATTAAATTTTGACCACCATCACCTCGGGTAAGTGATAAATATCCCGTCCTTACCTTTTGATTATTTGCCAACCAAGAAATCAGACGCGTATTTTCATCATCGGGGTGGGCTGCTAAGTACAAAACCGACCCGAGTGTATTCATTTTTTTAATATCGTCAAGAATCTTAGCTGCTGAGGCTGGTGCAGGGTGGTCTCCGCCTTTTGGGAGTGCAAACGCCGTCATGCTTATGTACAGCCCTAAAGCAAAAATTGAAAGTGTTTTCATAAAATTTTCTGTTCAACCTTAAAAACAGACTAAGGCCATGTTTTGTTTGTTATATAATCGTAGGATTCTTCGATAAGTTGACGTAAAACAACTTTGTCTATATCTGCTAATTTGTTTACGTAAAGGCAAGATTTTCCATTTTTAAATTTGCCTAGTTTTTTGGTTAAGTGGGGGTAATTTTCAATGTATCCCATTATATACAATGAGTGTTTAGTTTTTCTTGGCGAAAAGCCGGTTGCTAAAAAATCGCCTTCTTGACCACTAGCATATTTATAATGATATTGTCCAAAACCGATAATGCTAGTACCCCACATTTTAGGCTCTTGGCCGGTCACTTCCTTCATAATATCAAGAATCTCGAAGGCATCCAGTCGTTTTTGTTCCGGCTCTACTTTTTTTAAGAAGGCTATAACATCTGCGTCGGTGACTTTTGTTTTCAATTCATATTTAGCCATTTGCACTTAATTTTTTGCTTTTAACTAAAAAATAACTGCCTATCAAAACGAAAGGAATACTCAGCCATTGTCCCATGTTCAGAGTCATAGAGTCTTCGAAATTCACCTGATTTTCTTTCATAAATTCTATGCAGAATCTAAAGCCAAATAGGAGAATTAGAAAAAGTCCGAAAACGCCTCCTTGTCTGTCACTCCAACCTTTTTTCCAGAATAGAAAAGCAAGGATTATAAAAATAGACAAGTAAGCTAATCCTTCATAAACCTGAGTAGGGTGGCGCGGAAGTTGATCGACATATTTAAAAATGAAAGCCCAAGGTACAGTTGTCGGCTCTCCAATAATTTCAGAATTCATTAAATTACCCATTCGAATAAAAAATGCACCAGAAGCTACTGTAACAACTACTCTGTCAAGAATCCAAAGAATGTTCTTTTTGCTAACCTTTCGAGACCAAATATAGAGTGCTATGATGATTCCTATAGCAGCACCATGACTTGCAAGTCCTTGAAATCCAGTAAAATGAAGTTCCGGCTCAAAAGCAACGGGTAGAAAAATTTCTAGAATGTGGTCTTTGAAGTACGCCCAATCGTAAAACAAACAATGACCAATTCGAGCTCCTGCAACTGTTCCTATAATAGTGTGCATTAATACACTGTCCAGCCACTCATTAGGCACTTCGTCGCGTTTAAACATTTTTTGCAGCAAGTAATATCCTGCAATAAATGCTGTTGCGAAAAGTAACCCGTAATAACGAATGGAAATTGGAGAGCTAATGATTTCGGGATCAATATCCCAAATGATATAAGAGAGTGTTGACATTCAAATACTTTTGACAAAAGTAGTTTTTGCAGCCTTGGTCTGAAAGTTCAACTGCTTGAATATGCTGAAATAAGTTAATTAAGTTTCATCTTTTTTGAGTTGAAACAACTGCTCAATAGGTTTGTATTGATGCATGAGCTCAAATAACTCTTCTAAATCATTAGAAAAAACTAGTCCCTCACGATGCTCCTTTTTTAATAAACCCTCAACAACCATGTTGTCAAGTTGTTTCTCTAAAAAATCGTAATAGCCGTTAATATTAAGAATTCCAACAGGCTTTTGGTATAAGCCCAATTGAATCCAAGTAAGTATTTCAAAGAGCTCTTCAAATGTTCCAAAACCCCCTGGAAGCGTAATTACAGCATCAGACAATTCGTGCATTTGAAGTTTCCTTTCATGCATAGACTCAACGACAACAAGCTCAGATAATCCGGTGTGTCCAATTTCTTTGGCCATCATAAAGTCTGGGATGATTCCTATAACTTTACCTCCAGCATCAATTGAAGCATCTGCAACAGCTCCCATAAGTCCAACTTTTCCGCCGCCATAGATTAAGGATAGGTTTCTCTGACCTATAAATTCCCCAACTTGCTTTGCTGATTCTATATAAATGGGGTCGTTTCCAGCTGAGGATGCGCAAAAAACGCAAACATTATTAAAAGTGTACATAGTGAGCGAAGGTACCAATTTCATAAAGCTTGATAATGAAAAATCAAAATCTTCGCAGCTCAATAAAGCTATTGTACATTTGTTTTAAATTGATATTAAGATGAATAGAAGACCACGCAGAAATAGAGCTACAGCGACATCTAGAGGATTTTTGAAAGAGACACATTTATCGGTATTAAATTTAGTTCAACCGATATTCTTAGTGGATGGAAAAGGGGTTAAAGAAGAGGTTAAAAGTATGCCTGGAAACTTTAGAATGTCAACCGACGAAGCTATAAAGGAAATTCAGTCATGCATAGCTTTAGGAATTGGTTCTTTCATCCTATTTCCAGCTGTCAATGAAGAGTTAAAAGACACAACAGCCACTTACAGCAAGGATGCTAATAATTTTTACCTTAAGGCTTTTGAGAATATAAAAGCTGATTTTGGAGATGATATTCAGCTAATTACCGACGTTGCAATGGATCCGTATTCTTCTGATGGACATGATGGTTTGGTAAAAGGAGATAAGATATTAAATGATGAGTCATTACCTATTTTAGGTGAAATGGCATTGGCTCAAGCTAGAGCAGGAGCAGATATAATTGGCCCTAGTGATATGATGGATGGTAGAGTAGGTTATATCAGAGAGGTGCTTGATGATAATGGTTTTAGCGATGTGGGAATATTAAGTTATACAGCAAAATACGCATCAGCGTTTTACGGCCCGTTTCGAGATGCGCTGGATTCGGCACCTAAAAAGGGAGATAAAAAAACGTATCAAATGGATCCTGCCAATAAACGGGAAGCGCTGCTAGAAGCTGATTTAGATTTTGCAGAAGGTGCAGATATTATGATGGTAAAACCGGCATTGCCATATTTGGATATTATCCATATGCTTAAAGAAAACTATGATATTCCAATTGCTGCGTATAATGTAAGTGGAGAGTGCAGTATGTTAACGGCAGCTTGTCAAAACGGGTGGTTAGATTTTGAAAAGGCAATGCCAGAAATGCTAATGTCAATAAAAAGAGCGGGTGCTGATGTTATAATTACCTATTTTGCAAAGGCTTACGCTGAAATGGCTAGAGATGGAAAGGTTTAGTAATTATGGATAAGGAGATAATATTGAAGATTGTAGCTGACAATCATTTGATTGCAGTGGCTATTGCAATTGCCATAGCAGTAATTCTGTCGTACACGTTAAGAAAGTTTTTAACCAAATTTATTGCCAATCGCAGCGATTCATTAAACATAGATCCTACCCGGTATAATTTCATGAAGAATGCGAGTACTGCGCTTATTATTGGCGCTGCTTTAGCATTCACTTTTTATGCCATTCCATCCTTAAGGTCTATTGGTACAGCTCTATTTGCTGGAGCTGGAATTGCTGCTGCTGCAATTGCCTTTGCCTCTCAACAAGCGTTATCGAATATAATAGGAGGAGTATTTTTAGTGATCTTTAGACCTTTTAGAGTGGGTGATATCATTCATGTTGCAGCGAATAGCGGAGAAGTTGAAGATATTACCTTGAGGCACACAGTAATTAAAAGTTTTGAAAATCGAAGAATTATTATTCCCAATGCAGTAATGAGCAATGAAACCATTGTCAATAGCTCAATTAAAGAGGAGAAAATGTGCCGATTTATTGAATTTGGAATTTCTTACGATAGTAGTGTCGATTTAGCGAAAAAAATTATCCGAGAGGAAGCAATAAAACACCCTGAGTATTTAGACGGAAGAACTCCAGAAGAAAAAAATAAAGGAAATGCTACTCCAAGAATTGCAATGACTTCACATGGGGATTTTGCGATTACTTTAAGGACTTATTTTTGGTGCGGTGGCCCTATAAAAGCTATGAATGCGCATTGGGATTTATTAGAATCAGTTAAGAAACGATTTGATGCAGAAGGAATAGAAATTCCATTCCCATATCGTACGATAGTTTATAAAAATGACATCGATGGCACAAGCAAGAAAGAAACATAAAGTTTCTCCGTTTTTATCGGAGATAAAGGACTTTAGTTTTGAAGGAATTAGCGAAGCTCAACTTATCGTTTATAATGCTGATGAGTTTATGCAAGACGAGCAATTTGATGAAAATAAACTGAAGCCATTTGATTTGCCAAAAAGTGTGCATTGGGTTAATCTTCATCACATTAAGGATTTAGGTTTAATTGAAAAGGTTGGTAGCCATTTTCATTTGGAAACCATGACATTGGATAAAATTATCGACCTTACTCAACGGCCAAAAATGGAAGAGTTTGAGGATTACATGTACATGTCCTTAAAAACTTTGTGGGTGAATAATGAGGATGACATTGAAACAGAGCAAATTAGTTTTGTTTTGGGAAGAGGTTTTTTGTTGTCTTTTCAAGAAAAAGATGCTGATTTATTTGATGAGGTTAGAAAGCGCCTGCGAAGCAATAAAGGAATTGTGCGCTCCAAGAGAAGCGGGTACCTGCTTTATTTGTTATTAGATTCAATTGTAGACAACTACATTCAAGCTATTGACTTTCTTGATGATCAAATAGAAAAAGTTAGTAAAGATGTAATTCAGGATAAACAAGATGATGCACTAATTGAGATTGAAGGCTTAAAAACGGAATTGATTACTGTAAAAAGAAATCTAGCACCACTAAGAGATGTAGTTACGTCGCTTCATAATGGGGACTCGGGTATTTTACTTAGCGATACCGTCCGATTCATTGGTGGCATTAAAGATCAAATTATTTCAATATTAGAAGAAGTAGAATCTCACCGACAAATATTAGAAGGGTTAACCAATATTCACCTGACGAATTTAAATAACAGAATGAATGAGGTGATGAAAGTACTTACCGTCATCTCTAGTTTTTTTATTCCATTAACCTTCTTGGCTGGAATTTATGGGATGAACTTTGAGTACATGCCTGAATTGGGCTGGAAGTATAGTTATTTTACTCTTTTGGGAGTGATGGTTATAGTTCCAATAGGCATGGTTATGTATTTCCGAAGTAGAAAATGGTTTTAGACCCATCCTGAAAATTGACTAATATATTGACAAACTCTGTTTATGTTGTAATTGGCTGTAGCCTTATATTGGCCTGTAATTCGCATGAAACTAAACAAACGAAGTTGAATATGAAAATGGTAAAAGATATTGATGCTCCAGTAGCTAAGAAAATTGCTAAAGAACTCACAGTCCATGGAGATACACGTATCGATAATTATTTCTGGTTGAATCAAAGAAAAGATCAAGAAGTTATTGACTATCTAAAAGCCGAAAACGCATATACAGAAAAAGTCATGGAGCCGTTGAAAGGGTTTCGTGAATCTTTGTTCGAAGAAATGAAAGGCCGAGTAAAGGAAACGGACATGAGTGTACCGTATAAAAAAGACGGTTGGTTTTATTATTTGCGTCAAGAAGAGGGAAAGGAATATCCAATTTATTGCAGAAAAGAAGGAAGTTTAGAAGCTATAGAGGATGTCATTATGGATGTTAATGTTATGGCTGAAGGTCATGAATATTATAATGCAAACGGATTGTCCTTGAGTCCAGATAAGAAAACCTTAGCTTATGGAGAAGATATCGTTAGCCGTAGGATTTACACCATTAAATTTAAGAATATGGAAACGGGAGAAACACTTCCGTATACAATTGAAAATACCACTGGTGGCTCGGTTTGGGCAGAGGATAACAAAACCATTTTTTTTACAAAAAAAGACGAGACATTAAGGGCTTTTCAAGTATGGAAGTATGAGCTGGGAAAAGAAACTAACACAGCGGAATTGGTCTTTGAAGAGCAAGATGAAACGTTCAATTGCTTTGTATATAAATCAAAATCAGACAAATATATTTTTATAGGATCATCGAGTACATTGTCTTCTGAATATCGATTTATAGCTGCAGATAATCCCAATGCTGAATTTAAAATAATTCATGTAAGGGAAGCAGATTTTGAATACGGAATCGGACACATAGGAGACAAATTCTACGTTCATACTAACTGGAATGCTAAGAACTTTCGACTTATGGAAACCCCTGTCGAAAATCCGGGAAAAGAAAACTGGAAAGAAGTGATTCCGGCACGACCAGGAATTCTTTTAGAGGATATCGAAATGTTTGACGACTACTTGGTTTTAGAAGAGCGAATTGCTGGTATTGTTAACCTAAGGGTGATTAACCAGAAAAATAATACTGAGCATTATATTGATTTTGGCGAAGATGCATACGCTGCCTATGCTTCAAGTAACTATGAATTCGAAAGTAATATGTTGAGAATTGGCTATTCATCTATGAGCACTCCCGGAAGTGTTTACGATTATAATATGGATGCCAAAGAGTTTACCTTGTTGAAGGAGCAAGAGGTTGTTGGTGATTTTGACAAAGCAAATTATCGCTCCGAAAGAATGATGATTCCTACAAGAGATGGGGTAAAAGTTCCGATGTCAATAGTTTACCATAAGGACACTAAAAAGAATGGAACAGCACCTTTGTTGCTTTATGCTTATGGAAGTTATGGACACAGTATTGATCCTTATTTCTCTACAACACGTCTGAGTTTATTGGATAGAGGCTTTATTTATGTTATTGCTCATGTTAGAGGTTCTGAAACCCTTGGTAGACCTTGGTATGAGTATGGGAAAATGCTAAAAAAGAAAAACACATTCAACGATTTTATCGATTGTGGAAAATGGTTGGTCAATAATAAATATGCGGACCCTCAGAATTTATTTGCGATGGGTGGAAGCGCAGGTGGCTTGCTTATGGGAGCCGTAATAAATATGGAGCCAAATTTATGGAAAGGTATTGTCGCTCAGGTGCCGTTTGTTGATGTGGTTACAACAATGTTAGATGAATCAATTCCGCTTACAACAGGGGAGTTTGACGAATGGGGAAACCCTAAAGAAAAGGAGTATTACGATTACATAAAATCTTATTCACCATATGATAACGTTGGGGCTAAAGACTACCCAAACATATTAGTTACTACTGGATTACATGACTCTCAAGTACAATATTGGGAACCGGCAAAATGGGTGGCTAAACTGCGGGACCTCAAAACTGCTGACAAGTTATTGTTACTTCAAACTGAAATGGAATTTGGGCATAGTGGAGCAAGTGGAAGGTTTGAGTCCTTGAAAGAAGTTGCTCAGGAATATGCTTTTATATTGGATTTGGCAGGTAAGTCAGATTGAATTTAAACGAATGGATGTGAACGGAACAAAATAAAAAAGGCTCTTCATTAGAAGAGCCTTTTTTGGATAAACAGCTTGAATACTATTTGATATTTAATCAAAATCCCTTGTGGTTCATTTACTTTTTTCCATTTCTAAGACCTCTTCCTTTGATTTAGATTTAGTTTTTGGGTGCACACTTCTTGATTTATCAAGACCATATACCTCCGGGTGCAAGTAACTACCTTTATCACGAGGAGATTTTTCTTCCTCTGCGATAACTCTATTCTGTTTTGCATAAGGATCATTTCTTATGCCAGTTACTTGCCAGCTTACTTTAACATTTGGTTTGTCTGTTTGAATAATAAATTTATCTCCTTTCACCTCTTCTTTCACAATACATTGGGCAAACTTTCCAATTGGGGTTAACTGATACCTAAAGTCTTTGTTAGAAGCTTCAATATATTGTGGTAATTCAATTATAGCAATTCCATTTGCATCAGTTGTCGCATTACCATTATAAACGTTCATCATATCAGGGCTTTCCACAAAGCTGTGCACCAAATACTTGTTTTCAGGATCTAACGGGTGATCAATTTTAAATGTACCCGACCCCTTAGATATAGCTCCAGAAATATCAAGGTCACCTGTAATGGTTACATCCCCTTCAAAAAATCCCGCAAGGCTATTGGTACCTGAAGCTTTTGACCATACGCCATAGTTTACATCTGCTGGGGTTATAGTTGCATCTACAAAAACACCAATATTGGTATCAGCAGAAGAAACCCAATTGTATGATCCGTAATTCCTTGTTCCCGCCGCACCAGCTAAGAACCAGTATGAAAAATTAGCTGTACCGTAATTATTTGTACCGTTAGCCTGTGTAAGATTAAGTACGCCGTAATTTGTGACGCTATGTCCTCTTACATCAGTTACTAAACCAGCGTTATGTCCTGAACCTCCAATGGAGCCTCGTGCTGTTGCAAATACACCTTGGTTATTAACTGCTACATTGGACTCTGAAAAACCAGATAAGCCTCTACTGCTTCCTGTTGTTGATTTACCAGCTGAATAACCAGAAACACCAACACTCACATTACCTGCTCCGTATGCTTCACCATGAACTCCAAAATGACCACCACTTCCTGATACACCCGCTGCAGAGCCTGCTCTACCCTGAATACCGTATTGTCTGTTGTTATTGCCAGTTGTGGTAGGAGTATTGCCAAAAATCGCCGTATTTTCACCTGTTCCATTTGCAGTTCCTCTTATAGCGTTGTTTGTTGTTCCAGAGGAAACATCGAGTTTAATAACGGGAGCTAGGACTCCAATGCCAACATTTCCGGTCATAAAGTTTATTGCTGTTCCATTTGTTTGCCATTTAATATCTGAACGTATAGCTGAAGCAGTATCTGATAATGCAGAATGAATGACATTGCTATCTGAAACTGCCTTTGAAATTGAACCATTCAAACGAATACTGTCATTCACAATTCGCGTATCAACGTCAGACTCTAATCCATTTAGTCTTACACTATCGTTCGTAATTCGAGTGTCGAAACCAGCTTGATTTGTGGCAACACCATTCAAACGAATACTGTCATTCACAATACGCGTATCAACGTCAGATTCTAACCCGTTCAGCCTTACACTATCGTTCGTAATTCGAGTGTCGAAACCAGCTTGATTTGTGGCAACACCATTCAAACGAATACTGTCATTCACAATCCGCGTATCAACGTCAGATTCTAACCCGTTCAGCCTTACACTATCGTTCGTAATTCGAGTGTCGAAACCAGCTTGATTTGTGGCAAGACCATTCAAACGAATACTGTCATTCACAATCCGCGTATCAACGTCAGATTCTAACCCGTTCAGTCTTACACTATCGTTCGTAATTCGAGTATCAAATCCAGCTTGATTTGTGGCAACACCATTCAATCGAATACTATCGTTTACAATACGTGTGTCAACGTCAGATTCTAATCCATTTAGTCTTACACTATCGTTCGTAATTCGAGTATCGAATCCAGCTTGATTTGTGGCAACACCATTCAATCGAATACTATCGTTTACAATACGTGTGTCAACGTCAGATTCTAATCCGTTCAGTCTTACACTATCGTTCGTAATTCGAGTATCGAAACCAGCTTGATTTGTGGCAACACCATTCAATCGAATACTATCGTTTACAATACGTGTGTCAACGTCAGATTCTAATCCATTCAGTCTCACACTATCATTCGTAATTCTGGAGTCAAATCCTGTAACAGAACTATTAACGCCATTTAATCGAAGACTGTCATTTATAATCCTTGCATTAAGGCCTGCGACAGCACCTGTTTGATTGTAGGCTGAAATGTCAAGTTTGTTAATGCTATTTGGTTCGGTAATAACAATTGAATCATTAGAAATAATAATTGTTTGAATTAATTCATTTGTAGAGTCATTATCATTATTTACGCTACCTGAAGTTGCAGGAAGTTTAACAAATCCACCTCTGGCCAAATAAATGGTGTCATTTGAAATAGTTAGGGCTTGAATTTCATTCGTTGAATCATTATCGTTGTTTATTCCTCCACCTGGAGGTAAAATAGCGAACCCACCTTTACTTAGGAATACGGTGTCGTTAGATATAGAAACCGTTTGAATTTCATTGGTTGAGTCGTTATCATTATTAATTCCGCCACCTGGAGGTAAAATCGCAAAACCACCTCTACTAAGAAAAACAGTGTCATTAGAAATAGAGACCGTTTGAATTTCATTGGTAGAGTCATTATCGTTATTTATTCCGCTACTGCCAGGAGGAAGCACCACAAAACCACCTCTACTAAGAAAAACAGTATCATTAGAAATAGAGACCGTTTGAATTTCATTAGTGCTGTCAGCGTCATTGTCTGACCCTCCGCTAGAACCATTCCCAGAACTTAGCGCATACAACGCGTAAGGCACTGACATTAGCTGTGACGTACTGAGGATGTTGAAATTTGTTCCTCCTGCAGGGTCAATTTCCACTTGCAAAAGGTGACCATTACCACCCCAATTTATCGAAGCCATTGAACCAGCAGATATAATACCGTTTCCAATTGCTAAAGAAATTAAACCATACTTATTTGTTGTTCCGGCTTGTGTTTCTTGGTATTTTATGAGGCCTGTAGTTGAGCCTTCAAAAATCGTCATTCTAAAATTTACCGATTGATTTTTAATAACCGTACCGTCAGCATTTCGAACGACTGCTTGATAATTGAATTTTTGGGGAGACTGCGCCAAAAGTGAGATAGACACCACCACAAATAAAAGAGTAATTAAATTTTTCATAAATCGTGCTTAAGGATATTAATGTGTTTTTATCAGCTTTAATTTGTTGTAATAGCTTCCGTTTTCATTGAGAACTTCAACAAAATAAGTAGCAGGCATTAGTTCGTTTATATTAACAGTGTGCTTGGGTCCACTGAATGATTCTTCTCGAATTAATTGACCGTTAATTGCCGTAATTCTAACATAAAAAATTGACTCATAGGACCCTTCAACCACTAAATTAAATTCTTGAGTAGCAGGGTTGGGAAACAAGTTAAGGAATATGTTACTTGAATTTACTTCTTCTACAGAGACAATAATAAAGATAGGTTGCACATAACCTTGCGTGTAATCAGTTGTCCCAACCGTTCCGGTTTCAATAACGGCTTCACCTAGGCTCCAAGTTACTTGACTGTTCAAAGTACTGTCTGTACCACCAGAGGTGCCAACCACCTCTTGCCCAAACAGTGAGTTGGGAACAATAGCGATTAAAAAACTAAAAACTAACACTCTGAAGGAGTTCATATTACACCATTTTAATTTTGTGCAAAATAAAGACAAAAATGATTGTTTCGCCCCTTTTATATGTGGTTTTATAGGCAGTTTATCGAGTAAAAATGCGTATACAATTAAGTGAAATACCGTAGCTATTGAAGTCTCAAGATTACTACGTTTGAGGTACACAAAAATCTAGATCATGATCAGAAAAAAACTTCTTTATTACTCATCATATTAACTTTAAATATCGCTGGAATTGCTCAACGAATCGACACTAATTGGGTAAAACAATTTGATAGAGTAAGTACGTATCGAAATGCTTTGATTACAACTATAGATTCGAATAAGTACTTTACAATTTATGGTGATAAGTACTATGAAATTAATAACGCAGGAGATTCTGTTAAGGCAGGAGCGGCAGCTTATAATATTGGGTTTCCTAGTGCTATAGCTTCTAATTCAAGTGGAATATTCGTAGGAGGAGCCAAAGGCAGAAAACCTGGTTTAGCAAAATTAGATATGAATTACGATACCCTATGGACGAAATCAGTTTATGAAACAACTTCATCTAGGGGAGTAGCGTCTATTTTATTAGATGGGAATGATATTTATGTTGGAGGATCTGTAAATTCGAGAGAACCTTTTGTATCTAAACTGGATCAAAATGGTGATACAGTCTGGACTATGACTGTTCCTCAGTCTTCTTTTTCAAACTTCAGTTCGATTATAAAACTCAAGGATGGGAATTTCTTAGCTTCAGGCAATTACGATGATTACCCTTTGGCTGTAAAATTTGATGCCAACGGAGATACAATTTGGACATATTCTAACTTCTTATTTATCAGTTTTTCATTGAGTTCAGCTTTTGAGAAGCCAAACGGGGAAATTGTGCTTGTTCCAGAACGAAAATTTGTAACTCTTGATGCAAATGGTAAAGAGAAAAGTGTGGTTGACTTAACCAGTTCATTTTTAGATTTAGCAATTGAGAAGGACACGGTTTATTTGACAGGGGTAAAAGATAATATGCCTTATTTAGAGTCTAGGTCATTGAATTTGGATAGTATTAGTTCTATAAGGTTGACTGAAAATATATCTGCAGTGAATGGTGGTGGAGTTTTTAATTCTGCAACTGCTTGTATTGGTGGTGGTTTTATTGCCGCAGGAAGAGCCAGGGACTCTGTAAATATTTCTGCCAATACTTGGAATGTGAAATTAGCGAAATTTAATGGAGGTACATTCGTGACTACTCCAGTTGACACAAACAAACCGGTGGATACGACAAATATTGTTGAGTTCAATAAAACAAACACGTAAACTGTATATCCTAATCCAGCTAGTAACTTCATCACTATAGATGTGAACGGAATCCAAGAGTTACACATTTTTAGTGCAACTGGCCAAGAAATAAAGGTTGATGTAAACGCGTCACAAGTTGATGTTTCAGACTTTGAAAATGGGCTTTATTACATAGTGGCAGTAGCAGATAATGCAACTTATCGAGAAACTTTTCTGGTAGCTCATTAAATTCTGTAAAACAACTGCCTTTGTCTAGGAGCAATAGTAGCAATTTCTTAGCTTCGCTTTTCAATAAAATCTATCATGGGAAGAGCATTTGAATTTAGAAAAGCAAGAAAGATGAAACGTTGGTCGGCGATGTCGAAAGCGTTTACTCGAATAGGTAAAGAGATTACGCTTTCCGCGAAAGAAGGTGGGCCTAACCCCGATAGTAATTTGCGTTTGCGCATGGCAATTCAAAATGCCAAAGCAGCAAACATGCCTAAGGACAATGTAGATCGTGCGATTAAGAAAGCCACCGATAAGGATATGGCGGACTTTAAAGAAATGGTTTATGAAGGTTATGGAGCGAATGGAATTGCTGTATTGATAGAAACGGCAACCGATAACACAACTAGAACCGTTGCAAATGTTAGAAGTTATTTCAATAAATGCAATGGAAGTCTTGGCACAAGCGGAAGTGTCGAATTTATGTTCGAACACAAATGTTTCTTTAAGATAAATCCTGAAGGTTTGGATGTCGATGAATTGGAATTGGAACTTATCGATTATGGCGTTGACGAAATTGAGGGTGACGATGAGGATTTAATGGTAATGGGACCTTTTACTGAATTCGGGAATATTCAAAAAGGACTAGATGAGAAGAAGATCGAAGTCATTGAGTCGGGGACAGAGCGTATTCCTCATGATACCAAAACGTTGGACGAAGAAGAACGAAAGGATGTTGATAAGCTATTGGAAAAAATTGAAGAGGATGATGACGTAATAAACGTTTATCATACCATGTCCGAGGAAGACTAAATTTACTTAATCTCCCAAGTACTATTCCCAGCTAATAACTTATCCAAATCACCTTTACCAAGCGCTTCAGTTGCTTCTTGCGTTTGAGCTTCAAGGGCAACTTCATAGGTGCCTCTTTCTATAGAATAGAAAACACCAAAAGGTCTAGGCAAACTTCCTTCGCTTGGTACATCAAACATTCTTGAAAGCAAAGTAGCTTTCATATAATCGTGTTCGTCGTGTACCCACAAACCGTCCAAAGAATGTCCTTCATTCAAGTTGACAACTACTGGCTTAAATCCATCTAGTTTTATCCCAAATTCTTTTTCTGCACCGAAAACCATAGGTTGACCTTGCTCGACAAACAGAGTGGAACCACTTTTAGTAGCCTTATCCGTAAATGTGAAAAATGCTCCATCATTAAAGACGTTACAGTTTTGATAAATCTCGATTAATGAAGCTCCTGCGTGAGCGTTTCCTCTTTTTAGAATCTCTTTTAAATGTTTAGGATCTCTATCCAAGGTTCGCGCAAAAAAACTGCAATCAGCTCCAAGTGCAACTGCAGATGGGTTAAACGAATGATCTAAAGCTCCAAATGGTGAACTTTTTGTGACTTTTCCTTCTGGAGAAGTGGGTGAATATTGTCCCTTTGTAAGGCCGTAAATTTCATTGTTGAATAAAAGAATATTTACGTCAAAGTTTCTTCTTAATAAATGAATCAGATGGTTTCCTCCAATTGATAATGAATCTCCATCGCCTGTAATTATCCAAACATCAAGTTCAGGGCGAACTGCTTTTAATCCGCTAGCAATAGAGGTGGCGCGTCCGTGAATGGAGTGCATTCCGTAGGTTTCCATGTAATATGGGAATCTACTGGAGCAACCAATACCCGAAATGAATACAATTTCTTCTCGTTTTCGGCCCAATTCGGCAACAACACTTTGTGCTTGCTTTAAAATCGAATAATCACCACAACCAGGACACCATCTAACGTCTTGGTCTGTCGCAAAATCTTTAGCTGTAAGTGTATCTGACATAATCTCTGTTTTTTTGGTTGACCTTAGTATATTTCTTTAACTTTTTCAATGATCTCTCCTGCAGTGAAAGGAAGTCCTTTAATCTTACAAAGACGCACGGAAGGAATTAAGAATTTATATCGGATAAGTATATCCAATTGACCGTCATTAATTTCAGGAATTAAAACTTTATCGTAGTTCTTAAGAATATCGCCCAAGTTTTTAGGGAAAGGGTTGAGGTATTTAATATGTGCATGACTAACATCATAACCTTCTTCCAATAATTGTCTGACCGCAGTTTTTATTGCACCATAGGGTGAACCCCAAGCTAAAATCAACAACTTCCCTTTTTCTGCACCTTGGTCAATCGTTTGTAAAGGAATGTCATTTTCAATTTTCTTAATCTTTGCAGCTCGAGTTTTAACCATGTGCTCATGATTTTCTGGATCGTAAGAAACGTTTCCAGTAAGGTCTTCTTTTTCTAGTCCACCAACTCTATGCTCTAACCCAGGCATCCCAGGAATGGCCCATTCCCGAACGAGATGCTCATCTCTTTTATAAGGTTGATATTCTTTAGGAGCATATTTTGAGGGGTCAGCAAATTTCGGAGTTATTGTAGGTAAATCAGCAGCAGAAGGAAAAGCCCATGGCTCAGAACCATTTGCAATATAACCATCGCTCAACATCATTACTGGCATCATATGTTCAATCGCTAATCGACAAGCTTCAAATGCAGTCTCAAATGCATCTTTTGGAGTTGCAGGAGCAATAACCATCGTTTGTGCTTCACCGTTTCTTCCATACAATGCTTGCATCAAATCCGATTGCTCAGTTTTTGTAGGTAGCCCGGTAGATGGTCCACCACGCTGGACGTTTACAACTACTAAAGGAATTTCCAACATTACCGCCAAGCCTAAGGCTTCACCTTTTAACGCTATTCCAGGTCCTGAAGAACCAGTTGTTGCTAATGCCCCGCCAAAAGAAGCGCCAATACAGGCAGTAACCGCAGCTATTTCGTCTTCGGCTTGAAAAGTTTTAACGCCAAAGTTTTTGTGTTTGGCCAATTCGTGTAAGATATCAGAAGCTGGAGTAATGGGATAAGAACCGTAAAATAACTGCAAGCCAGATTGCTGAGCTGCGGCAATTAACCCCATCGCAGTAGCCTGATTTCCCATAATTGAGCGGTACTTTCCTTTGGGTAAATCTGCTTTTTTTACCTCGTAACGAGAAGTAAATGTTTCCGTGGTGTCTCCGTAATGATATCCAGCTTTAAGAACACTCAAGTTTGCTTTGAGGATCTCCGGCTTAGATGCAAACTTGCGAGTTAGAAATGCCTCAGTCCCATCCATTTTTCGATTGAACATCCAATATAGATAGCCCAACACAAACATATTTTTTGAGCGTTCAATGTCTTTTCGACTAAGCCCTGATTCTTTAAGCGTCTCTTGGGTTAGCTTAGTAATGTCCATTTGAAAAACTCGATAGTTTTTTAGGGTATCGTCTTCTAATGGGTTGGTTTCGTAATTGGCAAGCTTTAGATTTTTTCGGTCAAACCCCGATGTATTGATAATCACCAATCCATCTCGACGAACATTATGCAAACTCGATTTTAGTCCAGCAGAATTCATTGCAACCATAACGTCGGCTTGGTCTCCAGGAGTAAACACCTCTGTACTTCCAAATTTCATCTGGAATCCTGATACTCCCGCAACTGTTCCAAGTGGCGCACGTATTTCGGCTGGAAAATTTGGGAAAGTTGCTAAATCATTACCAAAAAGTGCGTTGGTATTCGCAAATTCATTCCCTGTCAATTGCATTCCATCGCCTGAGTCACCAGCAAATAGAATGGTAATTTCTTTAAGTTCTTTTTGAGTCTCGTTCATGCGTTTAGAGTAGATGCAAAAATAGCCCAAATTGGGCAATTGCTCTTGTGAAGTAATTACAAATACTATTGGTTTTGGTTCGATTTATTAACTGCTTTGAGCAACTTTCTCGATACTTTTCCAAAGTAAATTAGTTGTTCTATCCCAAGAAAAATCGCTCGCACGTTCTTTTCCTCTAGTTATTAGGTCTTCGGTAAGATTTGGCTCGTGAATCAATCGTTTCATTTGTTCGACTATCGACTTGTACTCAAACGGGTTACAAATCAAAGCTGCGTCACCAGCAATTTCAGGCATTGAACTTACATTACTAGTTATTACAGGAACTCCTGACTGCATTCCTTCAAGTATCGGAATTCCAAATCCTTCAAAAGTAGAAGGATAGAGCAGTGCTTCGGCTCCACCAATGGCAGTTGCAACTTGCTCTTGGGTTACGTTTTCATGAAAAATGACCGATGACTTATTAGAAATTTTTTGAAATGCACTTTCCATTTCTGAACTCCACCATTTTCTTCGGCCGATTATCACGAAATTATGATTGTAATTCCCAGAGCTTTTAAAAGCATCAAATGCGCGAAGCATTCGAGCTATGTTTTTTCTTGGATGTAAGGTTCCGACAAAAACAAAGTAAGGTTTAGAATTAGAGAATAATCTTTGGCTTTCTGTTTTTTCAGATTCAGAAAGCGGCTTAAAACGGTCGGAAATTCCATTGTAAACCACATCGATTTTAGAAGCTTCGATGCCGTATTTGGAACCTATATCATGCTTTGAAAACTCACTAACCGTTGCTATTCGATTCGCTTTTTGCGCGAATTTGGGAAAATAATGGCGGTAATATTTGCGATACCAAAAAGGTAAATCCTTTGGATAGTGCTCAAAGTTTATATCGTGAATAACAGGTAAGCAAGGTGTCTGCGTATTCAAAGAAAGGTAGCCATCGGGCGAAAGAAATACATCGGGTTGGTATTTCTTTAGAATAGTTGGAACGGAATGTTCAAACCATAAATACCACAAAAATGGGTGTCTGCTTGGCGGACCAATTTTTACTGGAATTACGTTGTCGTTAAAAACGAAAGAATTATCCCATTCTCTATCGAAAATGAAAATAAATTCGTCATTAGGACGTTGCTGCGTAATTCGTTTTAGGGTTTCATAGCTGAACCACCCAATTCCGTCGAGTTTATTCTTGATTAGAAGTCGTGTGTTTACAGCTATTTTCACAAGGGCTAAACTAATTGAATTCGCTTACTTTTGGCGGACTTTTTAAAATTGAAAAATGAGTACAGAACAGTACAACGAACAATTTGATAGCACCAACCTATTGGTGTTTCTTCTTAAATGGAAAAAACAATTAATTATTGTGTGTGCAGCAGCTGCAATTGTGTCTGCAGTGGTGGCGCTAATTATCGAGGAAAAGTTTGAGTCTACTTACGTCTTTTTCCCAGCCTATTCGAGTTCGATATCGAAAGGGGTTATGACTGAAGATGCCGGTGCAAAGAATGACATTGTGCAATTTGGTGAGGAAGAGCAAGCGGAACAAATGCTTCAGATTTTGAATTCAGAAATGATTAGAGATCGAATAGTAGCAAAGTACCAATTGATGAGTCACTATGAAATTGAGAAAGATGAAAAGTTTCCTCAAACAAAACTGATTGAAACTTGGGAGGATAATGTATCCTATAAAAGAACCGAATTTCAATCTATAGAAATACGTGTGCTGGACAAGGATAAAAACATGGCAGCTGCTATTGCTAATGATATAGCATCATTGCTTGATTCGGCAAAAAACAAGATGATTCACGATAGAGCGCTGCAAGCTTTGGTTGTTATTAAAGAAGAGTATGAGAAAATGGAAGCGCGAATGAGGGCTTCTGATGATACGCTTAGAATGCTGGGTGAGAAGGGAATTGCAAATGCTGAAAAGCAAACTGAAATGCTTTCTCAAGAGTATTATCAAGTACTAGCAAGTGGAAATACAAGAGCATCTCAACAGTTAAAAGAAATGCTGGATACCTTAGGTAAATATGGCCCGCTGCAAGAGCGATTAATTGATCAAAGAGAATTTGAATTAGAGCGTTTGTTATTGCTGAGGGCGAAATACGAGGAATTAAAGGTGGATGCAACTCAAAATGTAACCCATAAGTTTACGGTAAACAAAGCATGGGCTTCAGAGAAAAAAGCTTATCCAATTCGTTGGCTGATTGTTGTGGTTTCTGTAATTGCGACTTTTGTCTGCTCCGTACTTGTTATTATTGGTTTAGAGAATTACAATCGAATTCAAAAGCGATAAGTTCAAATACCTTACTGATTTGACATTTAGCTTAGCAACAGAACGCGGTAAAACCAATTCTTTTTATTTGCTTATTGCAGTGTTTGTTGTAATAGCATCAGTTGCTACCGCATTTGAGTTTTATTACTTGTGGGGGCTTCCTATCGTATTAATAGTGATAGGAGTGGCACTGTTTAAACTCGATTGGTTGTTATTGGGCATTGTGTTTTTCACTCCGCTTTCTCAAAATCTTGAAAAATTAGAGTTTGGACTAGGTGTTTACCTACCCACGGAGCCACTCATGTTTGGTGCCATGTTGATCTTTTTGGCAAAGGTGTTGTACGATTGGAAGTTCGATATGCGTGTCTTAAAGCATCCTTTATCAATTGCCGTATTGTTGAATTTGGTTTGGATTTTTATTTGCGTTTTTCCTAGTGAGTTACCGCTTGTTTCTTTTAAGTTTTTTGTTTCAAGAATGTGGTTTGTCGTGCCTTTCTATTTTATGGCAATAGTATTGTTCAAAGACAGAAAGAATATAGATCGTTTTTTGTGGCTTTATATTATTCCGCTAGCTGGTGTAATAGTATATACTGTAATTAATCATGCTATTCGTGGTTTTGAAGAAAAACCTGCGCATTGGGTTATGCAGCCTTTTTATAAAGATCACACGAGTTATGGGGCTTTAATAGCTTTTTACATCCCAATTATTTTGTGCTACTTATGGATTAAAAAGATTCGTGTTACAGCTAAAATTCAGTTTTTCATGGTGCTCATTCTGTTTGTCGTTGGTGTTATTTTTAGTTACACACGTGCTGCCTGGGTGAGTTTAGTTGGTGCATTATTGGTAACATTAGTAATTCACTGGAGGGTTCATATAAAGTATTTGCTGACTGCAGGGGCTTTCGCTTTGTTTATTTTGTTTAACCTTCAAACAGAGATTATGCAAAAGCTAGAGAAGAACAGACAAGACTCGTCTGGCGATCTCTCAGAGCATGTAGAATCTATTTCTAATGTTGCAACTGATGCGAGTAATGTGGAACGACTGAACCGCTGGAATGCTGCGCTGGATATGTTTGCCGAACGTCCAGTTTTTGGCCATGGACCTGGCACCTATTCGTTTTTATATGCTCCATATCAACATTCCAATTTACTTACCATTATCTCTACAAACTTCGGTGATGGAGGAAATGCGCATAGCGAGTATTTTGGTCCATTAGCAGAGACGGGCGTGCTTGGTTTAGTAACATTTTTGGTGCTTATCTTTATGTTTTACTATACCGCAATACCGCTTTACTATAAGCTGGAGGAGCAGAGCACTAAATTGCTAAACCTCGGAGCCATTTTAGGGATAACGACGTATTTGATTCACGGTTTTTTGAATAACTTTTTAGATACGGATAAAGCCTCAGTTCCGTTTTGGGGCTGTTTTGCTATTGTAGTTGCGTTGGACTTATACGCAAGAAAAACAAAAGAAAATACGGGTATTGAAGTCTAAATGAATGAGATGGAGAAGCTTAAAGGCTTTTTCCTCTTTCTACCGAGAAAGGTTTTCCGAATTTTACTTTTTTAATCCCCAATTCAACTTCTTCAATTGAAACCGTGTATTCTTTCCGAACTTTTACTTTTTGATTGTGGGCATGGTATTTTATCTCTCGCACTAGCATATGAAAGTCCGAAAGGTGGCTATCCATAAGTAGTCGATAAGTTACTGACTTGGTGATTGCACCGTCTTTATTGTAGTACTTCCAGACACCCATTCGAATTGGGTAAGGATTTACAGAAATGAATTTTCTACTGTATTTGTGATAAAATCCCAATTGGTAGCTTTCACTTACCTCAAGGATTCCATTTTTATCATAGATCTTTACTTTTCCTATAAATGCTTCCGCACGAGGTCTGAAATATTCCATGTGTAAGTTTCCTCTCTTATCTTTAAGATGAATATAAAGTGAGTCCTTAGTTCTTGAACGGTTTTGTAATATCGAGTCTTGCTCAGTTATGGGGTTTTTGCAACGCAAACACAATTCTTTTTTACTTAATAAGCAACCAATATCTCCAATTTGCTGGTGGCAATTGTGGTGAAAAGCCTTGAAGGTGCTAAACTCTTTGTCCACCGCATAGGTTAAGGTGTCGGTTTGGCAAAATGATAAATGAAATGCTCCCAGAAGGATAATAAAACAAAGGACTTTTTGGGGATCATTTTACAAAGGAAAAGAACAATTAACCTAGAGTAACTATACTGAGGAATTGTTTTAAAGATACTACGGTTAGCACTTACACCTTAAACAGAATAGTCAAAGCTGCAATATCATCGGTTACTTTTGAGTGTTGAGCAAAAGTCTGCAGGTCATTGGTTACATGTTCAATTAAGCCATCTAGCTCTACTTTATCGAAGGATTTGAGACTTTCCTTAATTCTATTTACTCCAAAACACTCGCCGTGTTCATTTTCCAGTTCATTTACACCATCAGTATAGCATGTTAAAATAGAATTCGTGCTAAGAGTTATAGATTGAGTTTCAAATGGTGGCAGAACATCCAGCATTCCTAATCCTGGGATACAAGATTTAAGTTCATAAACTCGCTTATCATTGAATAGAAATGCGCTGGGATGCGCACAGTTTACATACTCTAATTCTTTATTGATACAATCGTATTTACCTACAAAAAAAGTAATAAAACGATCTCCTCTGCTACTTTCAATTACCGATTTGTTTAAGAGGTTTAGCAATTTTACCAAAGGAATTCCTTGATTTACCGTGGCTCGAAAAGTTGCTTGGAAATTAGACATTAGCAGTGCCGCTGAAATTCCTTTACCGCTTATATCGGCAATACAGAAATAATACTCATTCTCACTGGTTTGAATGAGATCATAGTAATCGCCTCCAACTTCTCCAAAAGATTGATGTATAGCTTTTGCCGAAAGGTGATTGTTGTTTGGTAAAACACTTGGTAATAATCCTTTTTGAATCTGCTCGGCTAGTTGTAATTCTCTTTTCAATCCGACTTGTTCCAATTGAGCACGGGCCATTCGTTTGTTTTCAATGGCTACTGTTATAATATTTGCTGTTGTCTGGATATAATTGAGGTTTTTCACAACGGTACTCATCTTAAGACTTTCTTCTGCCTCATCTTTCAATAAAAGATAGCCCAAAGCTATTTTTTTATGAAGCACAGGCACCACAAGATCAAAGGAATTCAGGCAGTTGTCCTGTAAATTTGACAAGTTTCCTACGTCATTAAATTGGCTTAGGTTTTCTATTGTCTCCTCTGTGAAAGTGAAATTTGGGCAACCGATTTCAAATGCAATTTTCCACTCTTTTTTTAATTGAGATAGAAAAACCACTTTGCCAATTTTAAGGTCAGTTGATAGAATTTCACCAAATAATTTGAACAGTTCTGTGGAGGGCTTATTCTCGTTTATAGCGCGAGTAACTTCTAATATTCTATGAAGCTTATACTTTGTATCGAGTAGTTTATCTCTTTGCGAAGAGTTAAGTGCCATTACTGGTTCTCCTTTGCGAGTCTTTTGAGCGTATAAATTTCTCTGAATTTTCCTTTGCTTTCCTCACAGGGTGAACCGAAATAGCTTTTATTCGCTTCTAAGCTTTTTCCAACCCCAGATTGGGCATATACAACAACACCTTCATGAATTGTTAAGTCACTTGCTACGCCAACTTGCCCCCATAATGTTACGTTGTCCTCAATAATTACACAGCCAGCTATGCCAACTTGGCTTGCAAATAAGCAGTTTTTACCGATTACAGTATCATGCCCAACGTGAATCAAATTATCCAGTTTAGTGCCTTCTCCAATTATTGTGTCTCCAGTCACGCCTTTATCAATAGTGCAGTTTGCACCGATATGAACCTTGTTTTTTAGCACAACCCTACCGCAAGAAGTAAATTGCTGATAGTTGCCTTCACGCTTTTGGTAATAGAAGGCATCAGCTCCTAAAACTGTGTTGGAATGAATCAGCACATCGTCACCAATTATTGTGTTATCATATATAGAAACTCCTGAGTGAATTCTGCAGTTCTTTCCAATTACTACATTATTTCCAATAAATACATTGGGTTGAATAATAGATCCTTCACCAATTTTAGCTGAATCCGCTAAAGCTTTGGTAGCTTTTTGAAAGGGGCTAAAATGGTCAATTAATTTTAAGGTATCCGCAAAAGGGTCTTTGCTAATTAGCAGCACTTTTCCGTCAGGGGCATCGACTTCTTTATTAATAAGGATAATAGTTGCCGCTGAATTTAGCGCCTTTTCATAGTATTTTGGATGATCTACAAATACAATGTCTCCTGGCTCAACTTTATGAATTTCATTGAGTCCGAGAATTTTGAAATCCAAGTTACCAATAGGTTTAGCGCCTATTAAACTTGCAATCTTTCCAAGAGTTTGCGGAGGGGTAAACTTCACCTCAAATTACTTTACTCTTTCACTGTAAATACCCGTTCTAGTATCCACTTTAATTTTGTCACCAGTATTGATAAAAAGTGGCACACGCACCTCTGCTCCAGTTTCAACAGTAGCAGGTTTCATAGTGTTGGTAGCCGTGTCTCCTTTAATACCCGGCTCAGTATAAGTTATTTCCATTTCCACGTAAGCAGCTACTTCAGCTGATAAAGCTCTTTCTTCATCCGCATGAAATAGAATCTCAACCATTTCTCCCTCTTTTAAAAATTGAGGTGCATTTATTAGCTTCTCGTCAAGAAATGTTTGCTCATAATTATCGGTATTCATAAAATGATAGCCTTGACTATCGTTGTACAAGAATTGATATTTCCTGTTTTCAATTCTTATTATGTCAATTTTATGTCCTGATGGAAAAGTGTGGTCTAATACTTTACCAGTTGTTAAACTTCTGATTTTTGTTCGAACAAAAGCAGGCCCTTTTCCTGGTTTTACATGAAGGAATTCAATGATTTGAACTAGGTCATTGTTGTAGTTTAAACAAATTCCATTTTTAATATCTGATGTTGAAGCCATAGTTTATTCTTTGTTATTACAAATCTAGCTTTTTGTGATGCTTATAATTACTAAGGTCAATCTTTTTAGTGCAAAAAAAGTGCTCGTCTTTAATGTCGTTTGAACAAACGATTACGATTCGCTCTTTTAAAATAGGCTCAATATTTTTTTTATACCACAGAACGCCACTTTTATCAAGGTTGGAAGTTGGTTCATCGAGTAAGATTAGGCTTGCATTACTAAATAAAGTTAGGCCGAGCTTTACCCGTTGTTTCATTCCCGACGAATAGGATTTAATGGGTTTTTCTATTTGATGGTCTATCTCAATTGCTGCGGAAAACTCTTTGGCGCTAGTGTTTTTTGTAAGTGGTTTAAAACTTTGGTGAAATTTTAATAACTCGCTTAAATTCAACTCTTCAATGAGCTCAAGATAGGGTGCAGTAATACTTAAGTGTTCAAATACATTATCTACGATAATTTCCTGTTCATTATCATAATACTGAATGCTTCCTTCATTTGGACTTACCCAACCAGAAATAGTTTTAAGTAATGTTGATTTTCCAGAGCCGTTTGGCCCATTTACAAAAAGAGATTCTCCTGCAGATAATTCCAAGTCTAAATTCCTGAAAATCCAATGGGTTAGATAACGCTTTGAAACCTGATTAAGCAACAGGCGATTCATTATTGCAAGCCTTTAATTAAGCCGTTTTTGGAATTCTTAATAAAGTCAAGTACGATGGTTTTTTCTTCACAATCTTGAATCTCATTTTGCACAATTTGGCTTCCCTTAGAAATGTTTTTATTCTGTATAAAAAGTATGCGATAGATATCTTCGATTCTTCGGATTGACTCTTCGGAGTAACCTCTGCGTTTGAGACCAATTGAATTAACACCAATGTAAGAAAGGGGTTCTTTCGCAACTTTAATAAAAGGGGGTACATCTTTTCTGATTCTAGATGTGCCACCAACAAAGGCATGCATACCGACATGCGTGAATTGCTGCCCTCCAACCATTCCTTCAATAACAGCAAAATCATCGATTGTAATGTGACCACTTAAGCCGGTAGCATTTGCTATAATAACGTTGTTTCCTATTATGCAATCGTGGGCAACATGAACGTATGCCATCAAAAGGCAGTTATTGCCAATTACGGTTTTCCAACGATCAGCTGTACCCTTATGAATAGTTACCGCTTCTCGGATAATGGTATTATCGCCAATTTCTACCGTTGTTTTTTCCCCGTTGTATTTTAGGTCTTGAGAGTCAGCAGAAATAACGGCTGTTGGAAATATTTTGCAGTTTTTCCCAATTCTTGCACCATCAAAAATGGTGACATTAGGGCCTATCCAAGTACCTTCACCTATTTCAACATCGCCGTAAATGCAACTAAAGGGTCCAATCTCAACGTTCTTACCGATTTTTGCATCCGGATGAATTTCTGCACGACTATGTATCATTCAATTTGTACTATTTGTCTTTAACTACTTGTGCCATTAATTCGCCTTCCGTTGCTAGCAGTCCTCCGACATAAGCTCTAGCTCTCATAACACAAATTCCTCGGCGGATGGGTTGCATTAACTTACATTCCATGACAATAGTATCGCCAGGAATAACTTTTCTTTTGAATTTTACTTTATCTATTTTCATAAAGTAAGTGGAGTATTTTTCAGGATCATCAACAGAATTGAGGACAAGAATACCACCTGTTTGAGCCATTGCTTCAATTTGCAAAACGCCGGGCATAACTGGGTTACCTGGGAAATGACCTTCGAAAAATTCTTCGTTTCTTGTGACGTGCTTTATGCCAATTACTTTTTCTCCTGTAAGCTCGATTATTTTATCAACCAGCAAGAAAGGGTATCGGTGAGGTAAAAGACTCATTATCTTGTCGATATCCATTACGGGCTCTATTGTATCGTCATACTTTGGTGGTTGATTTTCCTCAGCTTTAATTTGAGCTTTTATTAGCTTTCCAAATTTCACATTTCCAAAGTGACCGGGTCGCGCAGCAAGAATATGTCCTTTCAAAGGCCTTCCCACTAAAGCCAGGTCGCCAATAATATCGAGTAATTTATGCCGAGCTGGCTCATTTTCGAATTGAAGATTAACGTTATTCAAAATGCCAATCCCAACAGCTTCTATTTCGGATTTATCTCGTTTAAATGTTTCTGCTAATTTATCTTTTTCTGCTTCTTCCAATTCAGTGTCCACCATTACAATGGCGTTATCTACGTCACCTCCTTTTATTAAGCCAGCACTGACCAATTGGATAAGCTCACGCAAGAAAACAAATGTTCTGCAGTTTGAGATTTCTTTCTCAAACTCCCCCAAATGATACATAGAAGCATGCTGAGTTCCTAACAAAGGTGAGTTGTAGTCAACCATTACGGTTATTCTAAACTCTCCGCCATTTGTAGGAACGGCAAGCATTTCAATTTTTTTATCTACATCTTCATAGGCCATATTATCCTTTAAAGTGTAGTAATTCTTATCAAAACCTTGCTCTACTATTCCAGCATTTTTAATTGCAGTAACAAAATGACGAGCACTTCCATCAAGTATAGGAATTTCGGGACCATCAATTTCAATGAGCGCATTGTCAATACCAAGGCCATACATTGAAGCTAATAAATGCTCAGTGGTATGAACTTCGGCATTGCCTTTTTTAAGTGAAGTACCCCTTTGTGTATGAAATACATTGTCAACATCTGCTTTTACTTCTGGAGCGCCATCAATGTCCATTCGCTTAAAAACAAACCAATGGTTTTCAGGAGCTGGTTTCACCGTAATGTTCACCATTTGCCCTGTATGCAATCCTATACCAGATAATGAAAATGGGGCCTTGAGGGTTTTTTGCTTATCACTCATATACTTTAGTTACTTTTCGGGCTAACTACTTTTTGTAAATTATCTATTCGGGCCTTTAAATTGGTCAGGTTTTTAAAAAGAACATAGGAACGTTTATATTCCCCTATTGGTATAGCAGGTGAGCCTTGCCAAATTGAATTTTCCTCTTTTATTGAAGCGCCAATACCAGATTGAGCAGCTATTTTAACACCATCAGCAATTGATATATGTCCAATAATTCCAACTTGACCACCGATCATGCAGTTTTTGCCAATTTTTGTAGACCCAGCAATCCCAGTTTGTGCAGCCATTACGGTATTTTCTCCCACTTCAACATTGTGAGCGATTTGAATTAGGTTATCCAATTTGGCCCCTTTACAAATTCGGGTCGAACCTAATGTACCTCTATCAATTGTGGTATTGGCACCTATTTCTACATGATTTTCAATAATCACATTTCCAATGTGAACGACTTTCTGGTAGTTGTTTTCAGAGTTTGGAGCAAAGCCGAAGCCATCACCGCCAATAATTACTCCAGAATAGATTTTGCAGTCGTTTCCAATTTCACAGTCGTCTTGAACGATTGCGCCCGGTTGTATAATTGTATTTGTTCCAATTTTTACTTGTTCTCCGATGTAAGCGTTACCATAAATTTTGGAATTGTCACCGATAACTGCACCCGCCAAAACAGTTGCGTTTGGTCCAACATAAACATTACTGCCCAATGTTGCTTTATCACTGATTTTTGCACTAGGGTCAATGCCTGTTTTGTTCGATTTATATTGTTGGTACATTTCGAGCACTTTCACAAAGCACATTCTAGCATTGTCAACCCAAATAAGTGTGAGTGTTGGTTTTGTAGGCTTGGTCAATTTAAAACTATTGTCAATAATGCAAATTGAAGCATCAGTTTCGTAAACGTAATCTACATACGCTTCATTTGATAAAAAAGTCAATGAATTTGTTACGCCTTCTTCAATTTTAGCAAGCTGATTTACAGTGGATTCGGAATTCCCTTCAATTTTTCCATTAAGCAATTCGGCTACCTGAGAAGCGGTAAATTCCATTGGGTGTTTTTGACGTTATCATTAAAGGCCATTAATTTGCTTAAAAGCCCCGTAAAGACTTCAAAAATAAAACAAATTTGAACTTAGAATTTGACCTGATTCAAACTTTTCAACAGCCCGTTTAAAATTAGAAAGTAGGGTAGCAGAGGTAGTGTTTTGTAACTGGCTCTGACATTGCGGATATGTTGAACAAATCAGCAGCCTGCGCAATATCCTTTACTGTTCCGTCTTTGTAGAGCATTTGAATTTCCCCTTTTCCAATTGTGTATGCTCTATTATCAATTTTCCCTTCAAAAACTAAATAGCTTAACTCTTCTTCTGAGCAGGATAGTTTTTCTTGAACTTTAGTTCTGCTTTCCGATACTAGTTGAGGCTCTATTAGCTCACTTTGTAGTTTTACCTTTAATAGTTTGCGGTTAACCAAACATGAAGAAAGAAAGCTTAAAACTAAATCAGGGTGAAATTGCCATTCTTTAATTGCCGCCATAATATCATAATCATCCAATTGCGAAAAGGCATTAAAATATTCTGTTTCTTGCGCGAGCTGAGTTTTTGTTACATCCTCGTAAAGAAAGGTTTTTATTGCTGCATTACAATCTAATTTGACATTTCTGTGCGCTAAACTTTTGGCTCTTTTTAAGATTTGAAGAAGCATACTTTCTGCGCTTATTACTGTTTTATGCAAATAAACTTGCCAATACATTAAACGACGTGCAACCAAAAACTTTTCTATGCTATATATTCCTTTAGCTTCAACCACTAAATTGCCATTGACTACACTAAGCATTTTTATTATTCTGTCCACTCCAATTACGCCTTCAGATACGCCAGTAAAGAAACTGTCTCGCCTTAAATAATCCAGCCTATCCATATCTAATTGACTAGAAACTAGTTGATTTAGGAATTTTTTAGGGTGTTCGTTTTTGAATATCTGAATGGCTGTATCTAGCTTTCCTTCAAAGCCAGAATTCAATTTCTGCATGAAAATTTCAGAAATTTGCTCATGGCTTACTCCTTCCACTATGCTGTTTTCTAAAGTGTGAGAGTATGGACCATGTCCGATATCATGCAAAAGAATTGCAATAGTTACTCCAATTGCCTCATCTTCGGTAATTTCTTCTCCCTTAGACCGAATAACATCAATAGCTTTGCCCATTAGGTGCATAGCTCCAATTGCGTGTTGAAACCTAGTGTGGTTTGCTCCACTATACACCAGGTTGGTTAATCCCAGTTGAGTTATTCGCCTTAAGCGTTGAAAGTAAGGGTGTTCGATTAAGTCGAAAATAATTTCATACGGAATTGTAATAAAGCCGTAAACGGGGTCGTTTAAGATTTTACGTTTTTTATTGTGCACAACGAATGTTATTCAAGTTTGTATTAAAATCAAAAGTAAGATTAAGCAGGTTATATGGAAGAGGTAAAGATATTATGGGCAGATGATGAAATTGATTTGCTAAAACCGCACATTCTTTTTCTAGAAGAAAAAGGATATAAAGTATTTACAACTAACAATGGCAATGAGGCTATTGAATATTTGGAGTACCAGCAAATGGATATTGTTTTTTTAGATGAAAACATGCCCGGTTTGTCAGGTCTAGAAACGCTGGAAAAAATTAAAGAAATTGATTCTTCTCTACCCGTAATTATGATTACGAAAAGTGAGGAAGAGTATATCATGGAGGATGCCATTGGTGCCAAAATTTCTGATTATTTAATTAAGCCTGTAAACCCAAAGCAAATCTTGCTCTCAGTGAAAAAGAACTTAGACAAGAAAAGATTGGTTTCAGCTAAAACCACTCAGGTTTACCAACAGGAGTTTCGGCAGATAAGTATGCGTCTAAATGATAGGATGGATGCAGAAGAATGGAAAGATTTCTACAAAAAGCTAGTGCATTGGGAAATTGAATTGGATGCCTCTGAAGATAGAGGAATGGAAGAGATTATTCAAATGCAGAAGACGGAGTCTAATAATGTTTTTTCTAATTTTTATGAAGACAATTATTTGGACTGGATAAATGGAAGAGACAATGAAACGCCAATAATGTCTCACACCTTGTTGCCTAAAATGGTGCTTCCTCAAATTAAAGATGACGGCTCCTATCCAACAGTATTGATTTGCCTGGACAACTTTCGATTTGATCAATGGAGAGCAATAAGGGAAAGGGTAACTGACTATTTTAGAGTAGAAAATGAGGATATGTACTATAGTATAATACCAACGGCAACCTCATTCTCAAGAAATGCATTATTTGCGGGGCTGTTGCCAAACGCCATTGAAGCTAGGTTTGGTCAGCAATGGGATACTAATGGAGGAGGCAGCGTGGATGAGAAACAGTTGCTCGACGCAATGCTTAAATTACATGGAAAACAGTTAAAATCTGATTTTGTAAATGTTAATGGATTAGAAGAGGGCAAGAAATTAGCGGATAAAATTTCGGAATATTTGCACAATGACTTACTTGTTCTAAGTTTCAATTTTGTTGATATGCTTACGCATTCAAAAACGGATATGGAGGTTATAAAAGAATTAGCAGACGATGAGTCGGCGTATCGTTCTGTTACTTCCTCTTGGTTTGAACATTCACCTTTGTTAGATATTTTGAAGTTTTTTAGTGAGAAAAAAATCCCGGTACTTTTCACTTCAGATCACGGAAGTGTGCGTGTAAAAAATCCAGTTAAAGTGATTGGAGATAGAAATACCAACACCAACTTAAGGTACAAAAGAGGAAAAACGCTGGATTATAATGCCAAAGATGTTTTTGAGGTAAAGCAACCTAAAGAAGCCCATTTACCTGCAGGAAACTTATCTTCAAGGTATATCTTCGCAAAGTCAGAGGACTTCTTTGTTTATCCAAACAATTACCATCATTTTGTGCAACATTACAAGAATACTTTCCAGCACGGTGGAATCTCATTAGAAGAAATTTTAGTTCCCTTTGTTTCATTATCACCCAAGTAAATTAAATGAAAGTAAAGGCTCATTCAATTGAAGATTTAGCTGCTGCTGCATTGCAACTTTTGCAAGCTTTTCCTAAACACAGCGTATTTGCATTTGTTGGGGAAATGGGAGCTGGAAAAACTACTTTTATTCACCGTATTTGCACAGTATTAGGGGTGAAAGAAAAGATGAGTAGTCCTACCTTTTCTATTGTGAACGAATATTTAGGCGGTGGAAATACCAAAATATATCATTTTGACATGTATCGATTAGAAACGGAGGAAGAGGCGCTGGATATTGGATTTGAAGAATATTTATCAAGTCAAAACTACTGCTTCATTGAATGGCCTGATAAAGTGAGTAGCTACTTGCCATCAGAAGCCGTCATAGTTAAAATAGAGTTGGAAAAGGAAACGCGAATTATATCAGCAGATATTCTTTGAAGATAGTTGTAAAGGGTAGGGTATTATTTACCTTTGATACATGAATCTCTCATCAGAAGAATTACGAAGTCTTTCAGCATCAGCAGCACATACTCCGAAAGAACAATTACAAGCCGTTGAAACAGGCTCCGATAAGATTTATTTTGGAGTTCCAAAAGAGTCATCATTTCAAGAAAGACGAATTGCACTTACGCCAGATGCAGTTAGGTTGTTGGTCTCTAGGGGACATCGAGTTGTTATTGAAAGTGGAGCTGGAGCCGGTTCAAATTTCAATGACAATGAGTACATAACTGCTGGAGGTGAAGTAACTCATGATAAAAAAGAAGTTTATCAAGCTAATATTTTAATGAAGGTGGCTCCTCCATCAATGGATGAAATCAAGTTGATGCAAGAGGGACAAACTTTGATATCAGCGTTACAATTATCAACTCAACCAAAAGCGCATCTAGAAGCGCTAATGAAAAAACACATAACGGCTATTGCTTGGGATTTTATTCAAGGCGATGACGGCGTTTACCCCATTGTTCGATCTATGGGTGAGATTGCTGGAAATACAGCAATTTTAATTGCTGCCGAATTGCTGTGTTCTGGAAAAAATAGTAGACAAGCCATGTTTGGAGGTATTACTGGAATTCAGCCAACTGAAGTAGTAATAATTGGAGCAGGAACCGTTGGAGAATATGCAACAAGGGCTGCTTTAGGTTTAGGTGCTACTGTTAAGGTTTTTGATCAATCGATGTATAAACTCAGACGGTTACAAAATGATATTGGTGTTAGGTTAAATACTTGTACCATGCATCCAGAGTCTTTAGCTGCTGCATTAAAAACCTGCGATGTTGCAATTGGCGCTGTGCGCTCAAATACAGGTAGATCCCCTTGTTTAGTTTCTGAGGATATGGTTTTAAATATGAAACATGGCTCTGTAATAGTTGATGTAAGTATAGATCAAGGAGGTTGCTTCGAAACATCTGAAGTTACTAGTTTGGAGCATCCCATTTGTATTAAACACGATATAATTCATTACGGAGTCCCAAATATTCCAAGTAAGGTTTCCCGAACTGCTAGTAAAACATTAAGCAATATTTTTTCTCCAATTCTTATCAAATTTGGGGAGCAAGGAAGTTTGGCAAACGTATTGCGAAACTTTAAAGGGGTAAGAAATGGTGTTTATTTGTATAAAGGCACTCTTACTAGTGAACATCTTGGCGATTCTTTTGATATTCAACACAAAGATTTAAACCTTTTATTAGGTATGTTTTAAATTATGGCAAGGCGTTTTTTTATTTTTTCCATCGGCCTGCTATTTGGCAGTGTATTAGTATATCAGCTACTTATTAAAGGAACCGATAGAGAATTTTATGGCTCTTGGTTGCCAGAAGGTAGAGTCTTGAAAAAAATTAGAACAGGCCTCGATAAACAGCATTTGAAACTGGATTGTTGGACAAAATGTGCCAGTATTTTTAATTCGGATATTGACTATTTATTGGAAAATGGAGACGTAAATTTTAGCAGAAGTAAAACTCAAGGTTCTGAAAAGTCTTATTTCGTAGATAGCGAATTGGAATCCGAGCAGCTATTGGAAGTGACATTTGGTATGGTGGGTGAACAAATTTCTATTCAGGAAATTACGGTAGATAAAAAAAACACTTTTAAGGCTAAAGACTGCTCTTGTGATTGATCTTAACAATAAGGGTTATACCATTAAATTAGGAAATGATGATGTACTTATTGAGCTGAACCAATTTGTGGGTGATCGTTATGCCGACAATAATGTTTTCATTTTATGCGACTCTAATACGACAGAACATTGCCTACCAAAAATTGATTGGCTTGATTTAGAGCATTTGAAAGATGCCGAGGTTCTTGAAGTTGAACCAGGAGAGGGCTCCAAAAGTATTGAAATTTATTATCAATTGATAGAGTCACTTTTAGAATTAGGTGCTAATCGGAAATCAGTTTTGATAAATTTAGGCGGAGGAATTGTTTCTGATTTAGGAGGTTTTGTGGCCAGTACTTTTAAACGTGGGATAGATTTTATAAATGTTCCAACTACATTATTGGCAATGGTTGATGCAAGCATTGGCGGAAAAAACGGAGTTAATGCTGGAGGAGTAAAAAATCAAATAGGCACTTTTTCAGAGCCGGTAGGAGTTTTTATTTCCTATGTATTCTTAGAAACCTTGCCTAAAAAGGAAATTAATTCTGGTTTTGGTGAAATGATAAAACATCTACTAATATCTGATAAGCAAGCATTAAGTAAATTGGACCAACTTCATTCAATAGTGAAAATAGACGATATAGCGAAATCAGTTGCTATAAAGTTAAGAATTACTCAGGAGGATTTTACAGAATCAGGAGCAAGAAAAGCTCTAAATTACGGGCACACTTTTGGGCATGCGGTTGAAAGTTACTTATTGAGTAAAGGCGTTTCCATAACACATGGAGAAGCTGTTTTAATGGGTATGTTGATGGAGAATCAGTTATCTGTTGAGCTGGGAAGAATGTCTCAATCGGAAAAACAAAGCACAGAAAATTGGGTGTATGCAAAGTTTGATTTGAAATCTTACTTTAAGCAATTAGAAGTAGCTGAAGTAATTAGGTTATTGCAATTTGATAAAAAAAATGAAGGCGATTTGGTTTCGTTTTCACTAGTCGGACCCATTGGAAATTGTGCGATTGATGTGCGACCTGAAAAAACAATTGTTGAATCTGTTTTGTCAATGTTTTGTAATTGATTTGTAATCAGCGTCACACTATGAATTTAAGCGCTGGATTAATTTTGTAACATGATTGGTAAAGGTTCAAAACTGTACAGTATATTCGGAATGAAGTGTCCGAAATGTCAAGAGACGCCGTTGTTTGAGAATAAAAATCCTTACAAATATGATAAGTTTTTTGCCATGCCTAAAACTTGCCCAAAATGTGGTCAACGCTTCGAGCTAGAACCGGCATTTTACTTTGGTGCTATGTACGTTTCTTATGGTGTTTCTGTTGCTTATTTGGTCTCAGTTTATGTTGCAATGTTGGTTTTGTACCCAGCCTTTAACGTGAATGAATACCTGGCAATTGCAATTGGGTCGCTCATACTACTAGGTCCTTACATATTTAAACTATGCAGGGCTATTTATATTAACTTTTTCGTTAGTTATGACCCAAATGCGATTGAGGATTTTAAAAAAGAGGGGGATTAATTAAACCCTTCTCTATCCAAACTTCTGTATTGAATAGCCTCTGCAATATGGTTTGCTTCGATATTTTCTACAGCTTCTAAGTCTGCAATTGTTCGCGCAACTTTTAAAATTCGTGTGTATGATCTTGCGGAGAATCCCAGTTTATCCATAGCTTGTTTTATCAATTGATTTCCACTTTCATCAATTTTGCAAACTTGTTTAATAAGCTTTGGAGTTAACTGTGAGTTGCTATAAATGCCTGGAAAATCTGTAAAACGCTTCGACTGAATTTCCCTAGCTGCAACTACCCGGTTTCTTATTGAAGTTGAAGACTCACCAGCAGGGCGATGCGCTAAATCGTCAAATGGCACAGGGTTTACTTCTACGTGCAAATCAATTCTATCGAGTAAAGGACCAGAAACTTTGCTTAAATAGCGCCTCACAATATGTTCTGCATCTGAATTCGGATCTGAAGGGTCGTAAAAATTACCACTTGGTGATGGGTTCATTGAAGCAATTAGCATAACTGACGCGGGATAGTCTACGGTCATTTTTGCCCTCGAAATAGTTACCGTTCTGTCTTCAAGTGGTTGTCTAAGAACTTCTAGTACTTGTCGCTGAAACTCAGGTAATTCATCTAAGAATAATACGCCATTATGGGCTAAGGAAACTTCTCCAGGTTGAGGGTTGGAGCCTCCTCCTATCAATGCGACATTAGAAATTGTGTGATGCGGTGATCGGTAAGGACGAGTAGTCATTAAGGAAGTAGTGCTTCCTAAAAGACCCGCAACTGAGTGAATTTTTGTGGTCTCTAGCGCTTCTTCAAGTGTTAATGGAGGTAAAATTGTAGGAATACGTTTGGCCAACATAGTTTTTCCAACTCCTGGAGGGCCTATGAGCAGGGCATTATGTGCACCCGCAGCTGCTATTTCTAATGCTCTTTTCGTAGACTCTTGGCCTTTTACATCCTCAAAATCAACATCAAATTCGTCTAATTTTCGTTGAAACTCTTCTCTTGTGTCAACTACCTCTTTAGGAATACCTTCTCCAGTTTCTATAAAATGAATAACCTCTTCGATTGTTGATGCGCCATGAACATCAAGGTTATTTACAATGCCTGCTTCACGCGCATTTTGTTTTGGTAAAATGATTCCTTTAAATCCTTCTTTTCTAGCCTGAATAGCAATAGGTAAAGCACCTTTCATGGGTTGTAGGCCACCATCCAATGATAATTCTCCCATTATTAGATACTTGTCTAGATTAGCTTCAGGTATTTGCTCACTAGCTGCTAAAATCCCCATAGCCAATGGTAGGTCATAATAACTCCCCTCTTTTCGAATATCGGCAGGAGCCATATTAATCACAATTTTTTTACCTGGCATTTTATATCCGTACTGGTCTAGCGCTGAGGTGATTCGCTGTTGACTTTCCTTTACAGCATTATCGGGCAATCCCACAAGAAAGTATTTTGCTCCGCGGGATACATTTACCTCAATGGTTATGGTTTGAGCGTTGATTCCATAAACTGCGCTTCCGTATGTTTTTACCAACATAATTTATTTAATGATTAGAAACTAAAATACAATTTTCAGTTTTTTAAAGAATCTATTTTTGTCAATCTGACTTAGATTTACGATTAATTATAATGAGCTTTTAAGAAATAGGTTCGTTTGGCATAAAATTTAGTTATACTTATCAAAATTTAGAATTATGAAAAAATTATTTGTTATTGCCGCAGTGTTTATGTTCGGGCTGAATTTGAATGCTCAAGAGAGTGATGATATGGTGGAGGAGCAATTTAGTAGAATAGCCATTTCTCCTACAATAATGAATATTGAACAAATCGATTTGAACGATTTGCAAGGAATTTTTGCTGCAATGAATGTGGTAATTGAAAAGAAAGGAAAACTTGCAGAAACTGGTATGTCACCCTTTATGCTTTATCTAAAATATTCTTTTAAAAAGAATATGACTGTTAATGCTGATCCAGCACAGCAAATAGACGTGTTGCTGGATTTTTATGTAGTTGATATTATTTCAAAAAGTCAGATTTCTAACTTTTCCATGGAAATAAACACTCAGGAGTCAGATGAGATGCCTGCTTTAACAGCAGCATTACTGGTTGTTTCAAAAGAGGATATTGAACTTCAAAAGGCTTTATCAATGGGAAGGCAAGAGATTTTCCAAACGCACGTGGCTCAATGCTTTGAATTTATGAATGCTATTCAAATGAAAAGTCATGAAGGTCAGTATTTACAAACGATAGGAGCTTTGTTGAGTATATCTGAGCTGCAAAGTGAGTGTGATGGAATGAGCAGTGATTTATTGACTGAGGCAATTAATGGTAAGAATGCTTTTGAGGCCACCAGAAATATGGAAACTTTAAAATATAGCATCGAGAGTAAGTCGGATGTGTCTGAGGTTAAACAATATGCTGATTTACTTTCAAGAAATGTTCAAGGAAAAGAATCTCTCTTGGAACTTATTGAAGGTTACAGTAATGAGGATGAGTATTTAGCAGTGTTAAAAGAAGCTAGTAAAGCAGAGCCTGTTCAAATAGATCCAACCCAAATGGACATAGAGCAAATTCGGAGTATAGCAAAAGAAATGGTACTAATAGAAGAGGAGGAAAAAGTATCAAATTTGATTATGCTTCAGGAAACTGAGATGTGGTTAAAGGACCTATAGGGTTTAGAAGATTAAAATAGACCTCCTAAGTGCATGATTTCCTGCACCCAGATCAATTTTGAATCCGCTTTCAGGATCTTGTTTTAAGCAATACCTACTATCGAACTCTATGGTACAAAAATTTTCGGTGATACTCACATTTGTGATTTTTGCGCAAGTAGATGAAACTTTAGGCTTGTCCCTTATAGGGATTAACGAGCCATTCATAGTTGCTTGAAACTTAATAAAAGATTTTTCTCTTCTTACAATTTCAATTTTTACAATAGCAAGGTTTTCTTCAATCTGCGTGATCATCGATAAAATATTATCGTGGTAGTTTTGAGGAGCAACCTCAAGAATTGAAAAAAGGGTGTCTTTGGCTTCGAACAACCAGGAAATAGAATTTTTACCTTTAATTTTAGTTCTAATCGGTTCTATTCTAAAGGTTATTCTTGTGTCAAGTTGCTCGAATTGGTTTGCTATTTTTTCAATTTCTTCACTCGAACAATTATACAGAGCGTGGAACTTAAAAAGGTACCCACCTTTTGATAATCGATACTTCTCCCAATAACTATCAAGAAGCAAAGTATCGTGGATGCCATAAATTTTTGCAAATGATATGCCCTTAATTTCAGCCCAATGGTAACGATCTATAAAACGGGAAATTCTAACTTTCTTCAAGCTATCAGATTTTGCTCCTAACCTCTGTACAATTATGTTTTTCAGCGTTTGCTCAAACTGATTTTTAGCTTTTTGCTTGGAGGTAAATAGGGTTTCAGATTTTACCTGAACTCTAAATAAATTCGTTTTTTCTTCCTTTACCCATTTAGGTTTTCTTCCACTTTTATCAACGACCTTTTCTTTGGAAAATGCTTCGCTTGGGATAAATGATACCGCGAGAATAAAAATGAATAAAAGGGATTTTTGCAGCATGTTTTAGACAATAGCACTATCCGTTGGCATTGCTCGATCTACTTTTTTCACTAAACCTTGAAGTACCTTTCCTGGGCCAACTTCAGTAAATGATGTTGCACCATCTGCCAACATGCATTGCATGGTTTGGGTCCAACGCACAGGAGCAGTAAGCTGAGCCATTAGATTTTCTTTTATTTCATCTGGATTTGATACAGCCGCCGCAGTAACGTTTTGATAAATCGGACAGATTCCGGTTGAAAATTTTGTATTTGCTATTGCTGCTGCAAGTTCAGCTCTCGCCGGCTCCATTAATGGAGAATGAAATGCGCCACCCACGGGCAGTAATAAAGCTCTTCTTGCACCAGCTTCAGTAAGTTTTTCACAAGCGGATTGAACCGCTATTGTAGCTCCGGAAATAACTAATTGGCCCGGGCAATTGTAATTTGCCGCTACAACAACCCCGTCAATCGCGCTGCAAATTTCCTCAACAATATTATCATCTAGACCCAGTATGGCTGCCATTGTTGAAGGTTCAGCTTCACAGGCTTTTTGCATAGCTAATGCTCGTTTTGACACTAGTCTAAGGCCGTCTTCAAATTCAAGTACTTTATTAGCAACTAGTGCTGATAATTCGCCAAGTGAGTGACCAGCAACCATGTCAGGCTTAAATTTATCACCCAAGCTGGCGGCGAGAATTGTAGAATGTAGAAAGATTGCTGGCTGCGTTACTTTGGTTTGTTTTAGTTCCTCATCTGTGCCATTGAACATAATTTCCACTATGTCAAACCCCAGGATTTCATTTGCTTTATCGAATAGAGCCTTTGCATTAGGGTTAGAGTCGTACAAATCTTTTCCCATTCCTATAAACTGCGATCCTTGTCCAGGAAAAACATATGCTTTCATAATATTCAGTGCTAATTTGCAGCAAATATAAAGTTCCGAAAATTTGGAGAGGGAATAGGAGCATAAATTTATCAAAAGCTACCTTTGTTTTTATATTATTGGAGTTATGATAGTTGTTACAGGTGCAGCAGGCTTTATTGGAAGTTGTTTGGTTGAGAAGTTAAATGAAGAAGGTTTTTTTGAATTGATCTTGGTTGATGACTTTTCACGCGAAGAGAAAAAAGCCAATTATGAAAACAAAAAATTCAAGACTTTAGTTGATCGAGGTGATTTTCCTCAATGGTTGATTGAGCAACATAAGCTGGTAGAATTTGTTTTTCACATTGGTGCAAGAACAGATACAACAGAATTTGATGTTTCAATTTTTGACGAGTTGAATTTGAATTATACAAAATCACTTTGGAAAATTTGCAGCGATAATTCTATTCCTTTTGTTTACGCTTCATCTGCGGCGACTTATGGTCTAGGAGAGTTGGGTTACAAAGATGACCATGCTCTACCAATTGATTTAAAGCCTTTAAACCCTTATGGTGAATCAAAAAATGATTTTGACATCTGGGCTTTAAAACAAAAGAAGCACCCTTATTTCTGGGCTGGTTTTAAGTTTTTTAATGTGTATGGGCCAAACGAGTATCATAAAGGAAGAATGGCCTCGGTGATTTGGCATGCATTTAATCAGATTAGGTCAACTGGTGCTATGAAACTATTTCAATCGCATAATTCTAATTTTAAGGATGGAGAGCAGTTACGCGATTTTATATATGTAAAAGATGTAGTAAATGTGCTGTTTTTTATCATGAATAATAGGCAATCTGAAAATTCAGGACTCTATAATTTAGGTACAGGAAAAGCTCGTTCTTTTAATGCTTTGGTTCATTCCACGTTTAGAGCCCTTAATCTTGCACCAGAAATTTCTTATATCCCTACACCAGTTGATATTAGAGATAAATATCAGTATTTCACCGAGGCAGATATGAGTAAGTTAAAGTCAATTGGTTATTCCAATGTGTTTACTTCGTTGGAAAAGGGAGTGGAAGACTATGTTGTGAACTACTTAGTAAAGGGAGGCTACTATTAGTCAAGTTCTTTTCGCAAGAGAGTAAGTTGAGCCCTTACATTGAGCAACCTGTCTTTTAATTCCTGTTGCTCAAGTAGTACATTTCGGTTTTCTTTTAAAGCTTTTTTAGCACCTTCAAGGGTATGTCCTTTATCTTTTACTAAATCGTAAATTATTTTTAGGTAAGAGAGGTCTTTTTGTGTGAATAGGCGCTTCCCGTTTTTGTTTTTTTTGGGCTTGAGCAAATCAAATTCACTTTCCCAAAAACGAATTAAGGAAGAGTTTACATCAAAGATTTTAGCAACCTCTCCAATGCTATAATACAGTTTTGTTATTTCTTTTTCGCGATATGGCAAAATGAATACTTAATTTTTTGGTTCTGCTAAAGTAAGTAAAAGTACTGTTAGTCAAACGATTGTATTGGTTGTTCGGATAAATCAATTATTTGCTGAAATTGTTCAGGAGAAAGATCCTGGTAATAATAATTTACGGGATCTATTTTTACTCCATTTTTAACCACTTCATAGTGTAAGTGGGGAGCAGTGCTGCTACCCGTATTCCCAACAAATCCAAGGATATCACCTCGGTTTACTTTTTGGCCTACCCGAACGTTAATCCTGCTCATATGGGCATAAATAGTATTGTAACCATACCCGTGATCAACAATAACGTGAAACCCGAAACCAAATCTCTTTTTTTCGACACTCAATACAGTTCCATTACCAGTAACAAAAATCTCTGTGCCTGTTGGAGCAGTGAAGTCTTGTCCCTCATGCATTTTTCGAATCTTTAAAATTGGATGCATGCGTATGCCAAAACCTGAACTAATTCGTTTTAAATCTTCACTTTTCAGCGGCATGATGGAGGGGATACTCGCAAGCATTTGCTCTTTTTTACTTGCCATATCCATTACTTCATCAAAGGATTTAGATTGTATATAAATCTGTTTGGTCAGTTTATCCATTTTTTTGGCGGTCTCAATTAATATATCCGAATTGTTATAACCTTCTAAAAGTGCGTAGCGATTTACACCTCCAATACCAGATTTTCGGAGATTATCAGCAATTGGGTCAGCCTCCAGAATTACTCGGTAAATGTTATCATCACGCTCCTGAATATTTGCTAAAACTTTTGAAAGATTTCCAAGTTTTTTATTAAGCAACTCATATTCATGGACAAGCTTTTCATTTTCTCTTTTAAGCTGACGTTCTTCGGGTGTATCAAAAAAGAAAAATGTAACAACAAGAAACAAAGTAGCAAAGACAACACCACTTAAGGTATAGGTTACCAACCTAAATAAACGATCTTTTGCTGTGAGCTCAATTTGCTCATAACTTAGCGTTTTAGTGTTGTATTTGTATTTTTTAGTTGCCATTTATATTAAGTCGAGCTTAACATTTTCAGTACACAAAGTTACTGAATAAACCTAAATTTGCGCAAAATGAATGAATGACGTATAGCTCTCAGTATTAATGGGCGTTTAGAGCATTTTTGTTAAGAGAAAAAACAGAAAACATGAATTGGGAAGTAAACAAGATAAGGGAAGAATTTTTGGAGTTTTTTAAATCAAAAGGACACCTTGTTGAAGCATCAGCTCCTATGGTCGTGAAAAATGACCCTACGCTAATGTTTACCAATGCTGGAATGAATCAGTTTAAGGATATTTTTCTAGGAAATAGAGTTCCTGATGTTAAACGTATTTCTAATTCTCAGAAATGTCTCAGGGTATCAGGAAAACATAACGACCTTGAAGAAGTAGGCGTGGATACTTACCACCATACCATGTTTGAGATGCTGGGCAATTGGTCTTTCGGTGATTACTTTAAAGAAGAAGCCATTGGTTGGGCATGGGAACTACTTATTGATGTATACAAACTTGATGAAAGTAGGCTGTATGTTACAGTTTTTGAAGGAGATCAAGACGATAATACGGAGGCTGATATCGAGGCAGAAAACTTATGGTCAAAGCTGATAAGTAAAGAAAGGATATTAAGATGTGATAAGAAAGATAATTTTTGGGAAATGGGTGAAATGGGTCCCTGTGGGCCTTGCTCGGAAATTCACATAGATTTAAGACCTGCTTCAGAAAGAGAGACAATTGATGGAAAAAGCCTGGTAAATAAGGATCACCCTTTAGTTATTGAAATTTGGAACTTAGTTTTTATCCAATTTAACAGAGACTCAAAAGGAAAGCTAAGCAACCTGCCAAACAAGCATGTGGATACGGGTATGGGGCTTGAAAGATTAGCTATGGCGCTTCAAAAAAAAGAGTCAAATTACGATACGGATGTTTTTAGCCCGCTTATTTCTAAACTGGAACAGTTATCAAATCTACAATTTGAATCTTCCGATAGTAAAGTAGATGTTGCTTTTAGAGTCATTGCAGATCACATAAGAGCGGTATCATTTTCTATTGCAGACGGACAATTACCTTCAAATACTGGAGCTGGATATGTAATTAGAAGGATATTGCGCAGAGCAATTCGATATGGATATAGTTTTTTGGATTTCGATCAACCTTTTATAAACAAACTTGTGCCTGTTCTTATAGAGCAGCTGGGGGGGCATTTTTCAGAACTTAAAGCACAGGAAAAGCTTATCTCATCAGTTGTAAAGGAAGAAGAAGAATCGTTTCTAAGAACATTAGCGAAAGGAATTGTTAAGTTGGAAAAGACGCTAGCTTCCAATAGCAAAATAGAAGGAAAGCAAGCATTTGAATTGTACGACACTTTTGGTTTTCCCATTGACTTGACTCAACTTATTGCAATGGAGCATAACGCTCCAGTGGATATGGAAGGGTTTGCAAAAGAATTAGAGCTTCAAAAGAATAGATCGAGGAATTCAAATGTTGTAACGACGGACGATTGGGTGGTAAATCTTAATAACGTTTCACAAAACTTTACGGGATATGATGAGTTAATAACCACGGCTAATATTGTTAAGTATAGAGAAGTTGAAACCAAAGGAAAAAAGTATTATCAGATTGCTTTAGATAATACTCCATTTTATCCGCAAGGTGGAGGACAAGTCGGCGATTCTGGAGTTTTAAAACAAGATTCAGTTATTGTTAAGGTAATCGATACAAAAAAGGAAAATGATTTAATAGTTGTCACTGCAAAAGAGTTCGGGCTAGACGTGAACTTAAGTTTAACAGCTGAAGTCGATGTGACACGTCGAAAATTAGCTCAGGCAAATCACAGCGCAACACATTTGTTGCATTTGGAGTTAAGGAACATTTTAGGAACGCATGTAGAACAAAAGGGTTCGTTTGTTTCGGCTGACTATTTGCGGTTTGACTTTTCTCATTTTCAAAAAGTATCTCAAGAACAATTGAAGGAGATAGAAGGTAAAGTGAATGGGTTGATTTTTCAAAATCTTCAGCTGGATGAGAATAGGAGTGCAAGCATGGAAGATGCTACTAAAGCTGGAGCTATGATGCTATTTGGTGAAAAATACGGAGACAAAGTGCGAATGATTTGTTTTGGTGACTCTGTAGAATTGTGCGGTGGTACGCACGTTACACAAACCAGTGAAATTAGGTTATTTAAAATTATTGGTGAATCATCTGTTGCAGCTGGTATTCGAAGAATTGAGGCCATAACATCAAGTAAAGCATTGGAGTTTTTAAATGATGAAGAGGAGGATTTGAATAACGTTAAGTTGAAACTCCAAAACTCGAAACAACCAATTAAAGCATTGGAAGATTTGATAGAAAGCAATGCTATGCTGATTGAGCAAATGTTAGCGGTGGAAAAAGAAAATGCTAAGGAATTGAAGTCCTATATTCTTGCCCATAAGGAAACAAATGATTCAAATATTGACTTCTACTTTGGGAGTACTAAGCTAACCGCTAAAAGTGTAAAGGATATTCTCTTTGAATTAAAAGCTGACAATAAGGATTTAGTTGTTGGAATAGCTTCCATTGCTAGTGACAAGGTCACAATTAGTCTAATGGTAGGTGATGCACTGGTGGCGTCAAAATCATTGAATGCTGGAGCGGGAATAAAATTAATTTCTAAAGCTATAAATGGTGGAGGAGGAGGTCAACCCTTTTTCGCTACCGCTGGTGGTAAGAATGTTAATGGCGTAGCTGAAGCATTTGAATCTTTAAAGAATTGGTTGGTTCAGTAGTCCTCATATTGTATTTGCGTCTGGCTGCTTATAGAGATCATATACCAGATTATTGCATTTGTTCAATGAAGTCTATCAAGTCACTGCTTAGAGGTTAATTCGATCTCTTAGATGGCACTAAAAGGACGTTTTTTCTTTTTTGTAGACTACTTCTGCAACTGCATTAATGAACATAAGACTGCAACGTTAGATTCAATTGTTTGCTGTGGAATGTCGAGGCATATCTACAAATGATAAGATTCAACTGGTTTAGAAATTGAGCATAAAAAAAGGGGTGAAAATTCACCCCTTTTTTACATTCAATATTTAGTCTGCTTATTTTACAATAAACTTATCTTGATATGATTCACCATCAACTTCTACTGCAATAGTGTAAAAGCCAGGAGCTACATTAACAAGATTAACTTCTTTGTTATTGTTTCCAGTTAATACTCCATAAGCTTCATTGAAAACAGTTCTGCCATTTATATCAACTATAGAGACAGATACATCGTTTCCATTTAAGCCTTTAAAGTCAAGGTTAAATTTACCGTTGTTTGGATTTGGATACAACGTTAATGCCGCTCCAGATTCATTCTCAAGAATATTTAAAGTACTAATAGAAACCTCAAACGTGGTATCTTTTGATCTACACTGATTACTGTTTGTATACTTTACTGTGTAAATTCCATCCTTAGCGTAAATATGCTTAGGAAGTCTAAAGTTAGACGAATCACCATCACCAAAATCCCAACTGTGGCTGCTACCCGGTGAATTGTTGCTAATAACCTTAAATAGTAAACCATTTGTGGTATCAGCTATATCAATTACTGGTCGTCCAAGAATTTTCATAAGAATACTATCTTGAGAAATACAACCTTTATGGTCAACAGTTACTTTCACGTAAGCTCTTGGTGAAGGAAGCTCAAAGTCAGAAATAGCTGCACCTGGATCTCTATTGGTGGCACCACCAGAATAACCGGTCCATGTAAAGGTAGCACCAATTGTTCCATCAACGTTACTTAAAACAACTTGAGAAGCACCCTCACAAACTATAATACTATCCCTGCCAAAATCAGCAGCTGGAGAATACGTTACGTTAAACGTATCTGCAGAAACACAACCCCAGTTGTCAGTTGCAGTTACTGAATAAGTCGATTGCTGTGTAATAGCAACAAGAGCAGTTGAATCGTTAGAACTCCAAGCATAGTTTGTTCCACCTACGATAGTAGTGTTAACATTTAATGTAGTTCCAAAGCACATATTAGTGTCATTTGGTAATGATACTGCATCAGGAGTAATAATCTCAATAGTATCTACAACAACTCCACAAGCATTAAAGAAAGTTACAGAGTACTCACCCGGTGTGTTAATACTAACCCATTGATTCGTATCAATATCAGCACCCGTGGCTAAAGATTTCCAAATTGCGGTTTCACCAAAGTTACCTCTACCTGCAGTTAATCGGGTAGAATCTCCTGGACACAAACCATAATCAGCTGCTAATTTAACATCTGAAATAGGTGTAAACTCATCCGCTCCAATACTTGGAGTAGTTGTAGAGCGTGGATCACCATCATAATCGTCTGTAATTCCTGGAAGTACGGTACCTGCTTTAGAAAGCGCATTGTTACAAACGTGCAGGTCATTTCCTTTAGTATTGTAAAAGAATGGATTCAATTGTCTTGAGTTCATATCTAATGAAGTAGCGTTTTGATATGCAGTAAGCGTAGCAAAGTTTCCTCCACCTGTTCCGCCAATTGAAACTATATCATTGCCTGGTGCATAAAAGTTGTTATAATCAGATTTTGTTACAGCACCAAATGAAGCTTGGTTAACAGCAACACCTGCAACCTCAATAACAATAACATTATTCCATAATGCGTTTCCAGTACCTTGTTCGTAGAAAACACCTTCGTTAGCTCCACCATTACCATTAATAGCAATATTGTTATTCGCTACTTGCGTAAAATTAGAGTTAGAAATTGTAATTCCTCTGTACTCAAGGCTACTCCAAGGTTGTCCAATGTTTAGGAAGTTATTGTAAATCCAGTTTGTACCAGATCCTTTGTTATAATCTTCAACATAAACTCCATAACGAGGCCATTGACTGTTAGAGGACTTCACTATGTTGTTGTCAATGATTAAATCACCTGAACACTTAAACACGAATATTCCCATACCAATTAAATCAATTGATGCAGTATTAGAAATATTAGGTGCTAGAGAAGCAATAGAGTTGTCTGAAATATGAATATTACTAGCCGATTCAAAGTGAATACTTGACAAGTAGCTACCCGTAAAGTCACAATCTTCAACTGTATGAGATGATCCTCCCTTAATATATATACCATCAGTTCCTGCAATAAATTCAGATGAAGTGATAGAGATGTTATCTCCTGTTCCGTCTCCTAGGATAAGTGTATTATCTCTGTTCGTATTGGCATAATCAGATCTAAAGCTACAATTATCAATGTAAATATGCTCACTTCCACCATCCAATAACAAATTATGAGAGTGGTCGGTAGTAAAACCATTTTGACTATAGAAGTCAATATTTTCTATATATAAATACGACATATCTGTAAGGTGCATAATGAAGTTATTGTCTACATCACAGGAATCAAAACTTAGTTTTGCTCTAGCACCATTAGATGCTTTTCCTCTTAAGATAATCGGAGTGGTAGGACTGGTTCCCGCTAAATTAGGGAAATCATACTGTCCAATATATCCATTATGGCTTGAATCTAATTCAATAATTAGAGTGTCACAAATACCGCCAACTGCAGCAAAAGAATCTAGGGCTAAATTAAGATTAGAAAAATCATTAGCACCATTAGCAGTATCTCCCACAGTCCAAAGTTTTTTGGTAATAGTTGGTGTAATTACAAACATTACCGTATCATCAATATTCATAGAATCTGACACTCCATTAGGCATAGATGACCATAAGGTAAGCGTATCTCCTGTTTTAAAACCTGGAGCATGTGTATAAATGCTGAACTGCGTACATTTCCCAGGCATCAAACTATCTTTTTGCCATGTATTTGGGATATTAATGGCTGGTAATGGATTTCCAGTAGCATCTGTAGTATTAAAAACACCACCAACAAGCATACTATCAACTCTTCCTAAACCATCATTACAAACCTCAACAGTTAAATTTTGCACCAAAGTACCCGGGCAAATAGGATTACGAGGAGAAACCAAATCACCTATTGTAGTAGATGAGTTCGGCGGAAACAATACCATAAAATCAACTGAACTACCACCAGTAGTTCTGACACATGGGTTAGTAGAAGTCGAAGCGTAAACATTCACTCTCATTCTTTTAGGACCTGCTGGAACTATCCTTGAAAGAGGAGGCATAAGGACATTGAATTGTGCCGTTACATTGGCACTATTCCAAGAAACACGAGGTCCGTTATAAATTAATTCGTTAAAATCAAAAACGTTGTTACTATTCATATCTATCCAAACCTTCGGGTAATATGATGTACCAACACGATCGTAGCGCGCAGTAAGATTAAACTGTACCGTCTGAGCAGGCTTTACCAACATTTCTGCAGTAGCTGTTAAGTCTGAGTACTTTAAGTAAAGCCCACTTAAATTAACGTTATTGATTGCACCAGAAGTTTGCAACTGATCCATCGATGTCCAACTAGATTGAGTTGCACTCGGCGTACAATATTGCGCGAACGATTCCGACCCTGTAACTATGATCAGTGCCAAAATCGAAGTGTATGTAATTAATTTTTTCATAATTATTTTTTTAATTTTTAGTACTGAAATTAGTGTAAAGTGATTTTACCGTTATACAATGTATTGCTTGCGCTGTTTATTGTTAATTGATAAACACCCGACGCTAAATTATATTCACCTAGATTTAAATTAAATTGCTGCAAAGAGCTTTTGTCTTTCTCCAACACAACACGTCCATTTAAATCTACAATTTTCACAATAACCTCACTAAGATCAACATCTGAAGGTAATTCAATATTCAATAATCCACTTGTAGGATTAGGATAAACACTCACATTAGAGTAGGTAACAATTTCATTCGTTCCTACTGTAATCACTTCAATTTCTTTGTTTATAGTAGCTACACCACAATTTTCTGAAGTTACTGTCAGTGTTACTGTAAACACTCCGTTTGTGTCATAAATATTTACTGTTTTCCAAATCAAACCAGAATCAACTTTACCATCACCAAATGACCAGTAGTAATTAATTCCTGATTTATCATCAGCAGTGAATTCCCAGTTAGATTGCGAGAACTGACTTTGAACGAAAGTTGCAAAAGGCACAGCGTCAACTTGAACCTTTGTTGTATCGCTAGAGATACAGTTCAGAGGATCCGTAAATTGCACCCAATAAGTAGAGGTGCTGTCTACAAACTGACGGCTAGAAGAGGAACCATTGCTCCATACATAAGTACCAGCACCAGTTCCTGGATTTAAATCTACCGTGTTGCCTTCGCAAATAATAGTATCGTTAGTAAGATCAACAGCATTCGATAGGGTTACCTCTATAGTATCCGTAGAGAAGCAGCCATCACTATCATTCACAGCAACGAAATACTGTCCTCTTTTGTCAATTTTAATTCCTGAAACAGTCGCCCCGTTATTCCAAACGTAGGTGCCGTTAGTGATATCTACAGATACATTTAAGGACTCACCAGCACATAAATTTGTGTCATTTGGAAGCTCAACCTCTTTGTTTGTACTAACCATGAAACTATCTACTGCGTTTCCACAAGAACCAAATAATTCTACATAATAATTACCAGACTGAGTAAACCACATAGAGTTTGTTGTATCTGTACTATTCCAAAGTACTATATCCGCTGCAGAAACTTCAGCTGAGATAATTACTGTATCGCCAACACAAATGTTATAGGCATCACCAACAGAAAACTTAGCAGGTGCAGAGTACTCAAAAGCTCCTGGATCAGGAGTGTTAGCAGATCTGTTAACACCAGATACATCATCAGTTTGAGCCAAAACAGAACCAATATTATCAATCTGTGCATTACAAGTTTTTAATGTACTGTCTACAAACATAGGATCAGTAGAGATTCCGTTTGTTTCAAAACCATAATTGTTTTGCCAATTCGATAAATCAGGAATAGTTATACTTCCAAATTTTCCAAGATCGGTAGAAGCGTACAATACGTTGTTGTCCATTGCGCTAATAGAGGAGGTGCCTTGAACTTCAAAAGCAAATCCGTCACCGTAGTTGGCAACAATATTGTTGTGCACTACATTTGCTCCACTGTTTCCTACGTATATTCCTGAAGCAGTTGTGCTTCGCCCTAGTAAGTTAATAGCATTGTGTGCAATTTCGTAAAACTTCACATTGTCAAGGCGTATTCCAGAGTAAGACGTCGTTAAATTAGAGTCACCCATAATTAAACGGTTGTTATATACCTGAACTTTATTCGTAGGAGTGCCGCTTGAGTTTAATACTCTAATACCAAATCTCATTGAACGCTCAGTAGTAATGTTCGAGTTGTTATTAATTTCAACCGAACCTGACGCATTATCTACAAAAAGGAAAGTACCGTTAGTTGAAGGACTTCTAGTTATGTTAGAATTTGTGTTGCCCGTAAGTTCCAATCCATTAGTGTTAGTAACAAACACACTTCCGTTGAAGTGATTGTTAAACGAACAATTTGTGATCGATATATCTTCGTTAGGACTTATAGATAAACCTGGTTCGAATCGAATAGCTTCGTTTCCACCATCAAAATGACAATTATCAAAGCTAATTTCTTCTAATCCATTAAAGCCATCTTGTCTTACCAAGTTTGAATTTGAACTAGAACCAGTGTACCTGGCATTGAAATTACAGTTATTAAATGCAATGTTTTTTGATTCTTCAAAAAAGACTAAGCTGGAGTAACTACTACCACTTAGGTCTTCAATGGTGATATCATTAAATGTAATGTTTTGAGTACCCGTAAAGCTCAACACATGATTCTGAGCAGACGAGGTGCTTGACCAATTTATTGAAGCCGAATCCGCATCACCAGCCATGGAATTGAATGTTATTTCAGCATTATTCGTGATTCCAGGAATAACATCGAATCTTCCTTCGGCATAATGAACTCTAGAGGTAAGGTTAAATACTACATTACCACAAACACCAATTTCTCTAATATCACGAATTACTTTGTATAATGAATCGTAATCAGAGGCAGTATCTCCCACGGAATAAGTTCCAACTAATCCCGGTCTTGGAACTCTCATAAGTGTATCATCAGCTTGGAAGTCATCTAAAGTATCGCCGTTTACAAGACTTAGCCATACTTTAAGCGTATCTCCGTATTTGTATTTTAACGCTCCTAAATTAACTTGGTCTGTAGAAGCAGTTCCGCCAGCACTTATATTGCCTTTCCATAGATATGGGGTTTGCATGGTATCGTTTAAAGACCATTGAATAGTTGCACTGTCAATAGCAGTTCTACTGTTACTTAAAAGTTCGATAATTACAGAATCTCCAATTACACAAGAAGGCACAAAAGGATCTAAAATTTCATTGATTGCTAAGTTTTCTTGGTACAATACAGAAAAGTTATAATCCTCCGCTTCACCCGAGGTATGAGTTTCACAGGGATTAAAGGGTGCCGAACGGTTCCAGCTGGATTGAAAGCGAATTCTATAAGTACCCCCAGCAGTAGGCGTACCTTGAAAGGTAGCAGGCACGGCAAATGTACCATTGTGCGGTGATCTGTTTCGTGCATTTGCAACGCGTTCTCCGCTATCAAAAACGTTATTCTTATTCCAGTCAATCCAAATAGAAAGACCACTAGTTGTTTGATTAGAACCACCTGTTGTTACTTTGTACCCAACTGTGGTACCAGGAATACAAGTGTAACTGTGAACATTGGCAATTGTGTAATCGGTATATCCTCTATTTCCACCTGCCCATTGTGTTGAATTGCTTAGCAAGTTAGTTGTACCATTAGTTAGTGCAACTTGATCAATTGCATCCCATTCATAACTATAGTTCGGTGAGCAATACTGTGATGAACCTACCACCCAAGAAGAAAGTAGGATTGTAAGTAAACTTAATTTTGTGTAAACGTTTTTCATATACTGTTATTTACCTGTTTAAACTTAAATATCTATTTGAATTTCCAAATATAGAAATATTAACAAGCCAACAAAAAAAAAATTCAAAAGACTCGTTCATTTGTTGAAGTTAGCCCTTTATAAAGGTTAGCGCTGGTTTGAGGGGCTGCTAATATTTTAAAATTTTATTTTTTTCGTCATTTAACCCAACGATTATGAACGATTCATCGTCGTTTATTTTCACATCCGCCATATCCTTAACATCTCCTTTAAGGAATACGCCACTTTTTTTATAGGGTTGGAAGGAAAATTGCCCTTTTCCATTTCCTAATGCTAGGAAACCAATGGATGCATCGTTTCTAGGTGTCTCAACTTCAGCGGTATATAAATTTCCTGCTCCTAGAATATCAAGATTTCCATCTTTATTAAAATCTTTTATAATCATGCTTTGAACACAACTAAACTGAAGTTCGTTGGGCAGTTTGGAGATTTTGAATTTACCGTTTCCTAAATTCTCAATGTAACTGTTTGCAAATGTTGTTGCTTTATAATTTAAAGCATCGCTTAATTGACTGCCATAAATATCCTCGATAGTTGCAGATGCAAAGTCATTGAAGGTAGGGAATTTTTCCTTTATAAAAGGCATTTGTTGCGAGGAGCAGGTCCTTCCTCTCACAGGAAAACAAGCACCATGATCGTAATAACCTAACACAATATCTAAAGATCCTGAATTATCAAAATCATGACACCAAATTTGAAACGGCTCATCTTTTGACGCCTTATACTTATAGTTCAGACCTAAATTCCCTACAACGATATCTTCATCTCCATCTCCATCAAAATCGGCGGTTTCTATACTATACCACCAACCTGTATTTTCATATAAGTTAGCGGCGCTCTCCACCTTACTTAATTTGCCGTTTTCGTTTTTCAACAATAACAAAGGCATCCATTCACCAACAACCATAAGATCCAGGTCCTTATCTCCATCATAATCGAACCATATAGCATCTGTAACAAGCCCGGGGTTCATTAAGTCTGGAGCTAATTCTTTTGTTTTATCTTCAAAGACACCATTGTTATTTATAAGCAGGTAGCTTCTGGGAGCAAATGGGTATTTTGCGGGGGTAAGTCGTCCACCGACAAAAAGATCAAGATCGCCATCACCGTCAAAATCTGCAGAAGTTACTTCTTTGCCACTTACCGCAAAATCAGGCAAACTCCTATAGTCATTAGTAAAGTTTCCCTTACCATCGTTTTTATACAATCTATGTTTATAGGAGTTAGTTTGGTCTTCAAACTCATTGCCACCACTAGCAACGTATAAGTCCATAAAGCCATCATTATTGTAGTCGAAAAAGTGAGCTCCTACATCTTCTTTATTCTTATCGGTTGTAAACGCTGTTACATTTTTCTTTTTGAAAACCCCCGGAGATGTTTGAAGGTAAAGAACTGAAGGTTGCTTATAGGCATTGCAAAAGAAAACATCCTGCAGGCCATCATTATTGACATCGGCAACTGCTAGTTCTGGACCATGTTGACTATTTCGGTGAGGAAGTAGTATTTCCTTTTCAAAATCGTCATGATCATTTTCAGCATGTAAGAATTCAATTGCCTGTTTTTCTTGAAGTGTAAATAGTTTTTTCTCCTCCTTGACTTTTGGAGCAGTACTTTTAGAATTGATATTTATAGAAATTGTTTGATTGGGTTTCACATTTTCAACCACAGAGTATTTTCCATTTGTCCAAAACACTTCAACACGATCAATGTTTGTTGCTTGACCCAATCCAAAGTGGATTACAGTTTCAACCGATGAAATATAACCACGAGTAGGATTAAAGAATTGAGTCTGAGATTTCCCATTTACCGTAATAACAACTTTAGACTGCTCCAGTGGAGTTTTATTTCCCTCTAAATTTACTCTTAAAAAGTTGTTTCCTAATTTCTCTATGGCGTTGTTTTTATATACAAAGGCTTCCGATTCTAAATTATTTGTAATTAATTCTAAGTCTCCATCATTATCTAAATCCGCAAATGCAGCTCCCATCGAGAAGCTTTTTTCACCGAGGTTCCACTCGAATGTCTTTTTAGAAAAGGTAAGGTCACCATTATTTTTGTACATGTAATTACTCAATGGAGTAGACGGAGTGCCATCAAATACGCTTCTTCTTTCTTCTTTAGTTAGATTATGTCGTTTTCCATAAAGCTTGTTCGCAGAGTTGTTATAGTCGTTGTCTCTGTCATCAAGTCTATACCCGTTTGAAATAAAAATATCTTTTTCACCGTCATTATCAAAGTCAGCCATCAATGGAGCCCAACTCCAGTCGGTTGAACTTATACCAGCTAGTTGAGCAATGTCGCTAAATGTTCCATTTCCATTATTGAGCTGCAATGTATTGTACATGTATTGCAGTGGGAATCCAAAACGAACTAATTCGTAAAATTTTTCTGGAGCCATTGCTCCCATTTGAGTTTTAATTCTAACGTGATCTTCTGCGGACATGTCTAAAGCGATTACATCTATAAAACCATCATTGTTTAGGTCAGCAACATCATTGCCCATACTATAGAGTGCAATGTGTGTGGTTCGTTCCTTGGTCTCATTTTTAAAAGTACCATCTTGTTGATTTATATACATTCTATCTGGAGAGTCATAATCGTTAGATATGTACAAATCTGGATAGTTGTCATTATTAAAATCGCCAACAGAAATCCCCAAGCCATATCCACCGGCAATCTCTGGGTCAAATCCAGCATTTGGTGTCACATCGGTAAACTTACCGTTCTCATTATTATACAACCGGTCTTCGGTGACTTGCCTTTTTTTGTATTTGTCAATATTTAAATCATCGGCTGTACTCCATGTATTTGAATGATTCATTACAAACAAGTCTAAATCGCCATCCAAATCATAATCAAAAAATGCAGATTGGGTAGTAAATCCAGTATCTGCTATGCCATACTGCTCGGCGGCTTCAGTAAACGTGAGGTCGCCATTGTTAATTAATAAACTGTTTTTTCTTTGTTCAGCTGGGTTGAATCCTCCTCTACTAAGATAAATGTCTTGAAATCCATCACTATTTATGTCAACTATGGTTACCCCACTTACCCAAGAACCAAGTTGGCCAACATTGGCCTTGTCTGTGATATCTTCAAACTTAAGTTCACCTAGGTTTAGGTACAATTTGTTGCTGACTTCATTTCCTGCAAAAAACACATCAGATAATCCATCGTTATCAAAATCAGCAATTCCAACTCCGCCGCCATTAAACTGATATTGAAAATCATAGAAAACTAATTCTTGATCAGGACTTATCGTGTTATTGAACGAAATTCCCGTTTGAGCGGCATCCAATTTCTCAAACATTTTTAAGGTGTTATTTACCTTTTTCTCAGCAAGCTTAGCGGGTTCTTTTTTCTCCGATCCGCAACCAATAACAATTAGAAATATTGAGAGAATTGCGAAAACTTTGTTTAAACCCATTTGATTTATTTTAGGCATATTTCTGTACATCTTCTTTTTCAATTTTAGAACCCGATAAAATTACGAGTCTTTCTATTACATTTTTTAATTCTCTTATGTTTCCGGTCCAATCTTTAGCGGTTAACTCTTTTATAGCCGAATTAGAAATCTCTTTTTGAGCAACCCCCATTTCAGTACAAGCAATATTCAAAAAGAAATTTGCAAGTTCAGGAATATCACTTTTTCGTTCGTTCAAGGACGGGTTTTCGATTAAAATTACACTTAATCTGTGATAAAGGTCTTCTCTGAATCGGCTTTCTTTTATTTCTTCTTTTAGATTTTTGTTAGTAGCGGCTAGTACGCGAACGTTTACTTTAATTTCTTTTTCACCACCAACTCTAGTTATTTTATTTTCTTGCAGCGCTCTTAGCACTTTGGCTTGAGCACTTGCGCTCATATCGCCAATTTCATCCAAGAAAATTGTTCCACCTTCAGCTTGTTCAAATTTTCCTTTCTTGGTTTTTATGGCAGAGGTAAAGGCGCCTTTTTCATGGCCAAATAATTCACTTTCGATTAATTCACTTGGAATGGCCGCACAGTTCACTTCTATAAATGGATTTTTAGCCCTATTACTTTGATTGTGCAGTGCATTTGCAATTAATTCTTTTCCAGAACCATTGGGTCCCGTAATTAAAACCCGTGCATCGGTGGGAGCAACTTTGGCAATAATTTCGTGGATTCCATTTATAGCCTCAGAAGAGCCTATGATTTTGGAATTTGAGTACCGTTTGATTTTCTTTTTTAGGGTTTTTGTTTCGGTCACCAAGTTGCCTTTATCCAAGCCGTTTCTCACAATAACTAAAAGGCGATTCAGGTCAAGTGGTTTTGCCAAATAGTCGTATGCACCTTTTTTAATGCAATCAACAGCCGTCTCAATGTCTCCATGTCCAGATATCATAATGATATTTAGCTCAGGTTTAGATTCGAGCGCCATTTCTAAGAGCTCGCTTCCATCCATTTTTGGCATTTTTATATCGCAAAGCACCAAATCAAAATCATCAGAGCGAATACTCGATAATCCTTCCATTCCATTTTCTGCTTCGGCAATGGAATGGCCCTCATATTCTAACACATCTCTGAGCGAGTTGCGAATACTTTTTTCATCGTCTATAACTAAAATACTTGCCATTTATTTGTGCACTATCCATTTCCAAAGTTCCGAGTACGAAACTTTTTTACCATACAAAAGAATTCCTGTTCTGTAAATTTTTGCCGCCAACCATACCGTAAAGATAAAACCAACAACAAGGGCCACCATCGAAAGAATTAGTTCCCAAAGTGGAATACCGCCTTCGCCAATGCCTATGGCAACTCTAACCAGCATTGCAATTGGCGAAGTAAAAGGGATTATTGACAACCAGAATGCAAGCTGACCCTCTGGGTTTTCTACAATTGCAGCAGAAAGAACATAAGCTAGAGTTAGCGGTAGCGTAACTGGAAGCATAAATTGTTGTGTATCGGTTTCATTGTCCACTGCCGAACCTACTGCTGCAAACAAGGCACTATACAATAAGTACCCTCCCAAGAAGTAGAAAATAAATAAGCCTATCATCAAAGGCCAATTTGTTCGATTAATAATGTTGTTAGGGTCCAGCAAATCAAATTTCTTTTGAGTAACATTCTCCATTTGAATTTCCTTGGCAATATCTGGGGTTACTTGAGTTTGTGCAGCAATTGCAGCCGGGTCATAGTAATCCTTAAAAACAGTTGATTGAACTGCCGCAAGAATACCCATGGTTAATACTATCCAGAGGGTAAATTGGGTTAGGGAAACTAGAGCAACTCCAATTATTTTACCCAACATCAATTGGAAGGGCTTAACCGATGTTATAATTACTTCAACGATTCGGTTTGATTTTTCCTCGATTACGCCGCGCATTACTTGCACGCCGTATAGGAAAATGAAAATATAGATCATCGCGCCAAAGAAAAAGCCAACGTAAGAAGCAGCCTTATCGAGTTTTTCTTCTTCACCGTTTTTTGTGAATTTAATGGAGTTAAGAACAAAGTTTGTTTTTACATCATAGAATTCTTCGCGCGATATATTGTATTGTTTGAGTTTTAGTTCCTCTACTACACTTTCTACCTTATCTTCAATTACCCGAATTACGGAGCTACTAGGCTGTTTTTTATAATACAGCTTAGACACATTACTGTTTTCAATATTTCTAGGAATGTAAAGTACACAAGTGTAATCTGAGTTGAATAGTAAGTCTTTTGCTTGACCTAAATTCATTCCAGTACCATAGTTAAACTCTATGTTCTTGGTGTCTTGTAAATTATTGAATGCAGGAGCTTTTTCATCAATGATTAAAACCTTATGCTGAATATTTTCTTTTACACTCAAATAAATTACCAGCGATAAACCCGCAGCAAGCAATAGTGGGCCAAGAAAAGTAATAAGCAAGAATGATTTTTTCTTTACTCGAACTAAGTATTCTCGCTGTATTATTAGCCAAGTCTTATTCATCGCTTCCTTGGTTTATTTCGTTAACTCTATCAATAAAAACATCATTCATAGAAGGAATTACTTTTTCCAGTCCCAAAACATCTACATGAGGAATTACTGCTTTTAACAGGTCATTGGGTGTTTTTTTATTCGCTATTTTTATGGTCGAACTGTGCAAATTGTTTCTGATTGTTTTTGTTTCTTTTAATTCCGCATCTATCCACAGTGCTTTTGCAAAAGCCATGTGATCTCCCTGATAAGTCACTCTAAATTCATTTCCACTTCGAGCTTCTTTAACTTCATCAATAGATCCTTCTAAAATCTTTTTTGAATTGTAAATGAGGGCAATGTCATCGCAAATTTCTTCGACTGAAGCCATGTTGTGCGTTGAAAGGATAACAGTAGTTCCTTCCTCTCTAAGTTTTAGAATTTCATCTCGTATTAGGGTTGCATTAATGGGGTCAAATCCAGAAAAAGGTTCATCTAAAATGAGTAGTTGCGGCCGATGCATAACGGTAACAATAAACTGCACTTTTTGCTGCATACCTTTAGAGAGCTCATCTATTTGTTTGTTCCACCAACCTGTAATCTCAAACTTTTCAAACCATTCCTTTAGGCTTGCCATAGCTTCAGACTTTGACATACCTTTAAGTTGGGCTAAATAAAGTGCCTGTTCACCAACTTTCATTTTCTTATACAATCCGCGCTCTTCAGGCAAATAACCAATAGATTTTTGGTGATGAGCCATAAGTGGTTCTCCGTTAAAAAAAAGTGATCCCACATCGGGTCCAGTAATCTGGTTGATAATTCGTATTAAGCTCGTCTTACCGGCGCCATTAGGGCCGAGTAAACCAAATATTGTGTTCGAGGAAATGGATAAATCTACTTGGCTGAGTGCGGTATGATTCGCGTAGAATTTACTTACTCCTTTTATGTCCAGTATACTGTTCATTGTTACTCAAAAAAAAAACGCCGGCAAAAAATTACCAGCGTTCAAATATATACAATTGAATTATTCGAATTAATTAAAGAAATCCTTCATTCTGCTAAAAAAATTATTTTCATTTTCTTCCGGATTGGGAAGGAAGTTGGAAGAGGTTTTAAGCTTTTCCATCATAGTTTTTTCTTCTTTTGAAAGTTCTTTAGGTGTCCAAATATTTACCGTTACTAACAAGTCGCCAGTACCATATGCATTTATGCTTGGAAGTCCTTTTCCTTTCAAGCGTAATAGTTTTCCAGCTTGTGTACCAGGAGCGATTTTAATTTTTGCTTTTCCTTCTAGCGTTGGAATGTCAACTTGTGTTCCTAAAACGGCATCTGCAAAGTTTAAATACAAGTCATAGTATAAGCTTTGACCTTCTCTATGAAAATTATCGTGCTTAGCTTCTTCAATTACAATAATTAAATCTCCTGGAACACCGTCAAAAGGACCTTCGTTTCCTTTTCCTCGCACGGAGAGTTGCATTCCATCTTCAACCCCACCTGGAATTTCAATAGTCTCAACTACTTCTTTTCTTAATTGACCATTTTGATCGCTTCCTTTTGCTCTGCTGCTAACTGACTTGCCGCCTCCATTACAAGTTGGACAGGTAGAAGCTGTTTGCATTTGACCTAGAATAGTATTCGTTACTCGAGTAACCTGACCAGTTCCTCCGCAGGTATTGCAAGTGCTGTATTTAGTTTCTGTTGAGTTGGTAAGCTTGTTTAGCTTGATTTTTTTGGAAACTCCACTAGCTATTTCTTCCAATGTGAGCTTAACTTTTATTCTCAAGTTAGAACCTTTTACTCTTCTGGAACCGCCGCTGCGAAATCCACCGCCACCGCCGCCGAATCCGCCACCAAAACCACCACCGCCGAATATATCACCGAATTGGCTGAATATGTCGTCCATATTCATGCCGCCGCCACCGCCGCCAAAACCTCCTCCCATGCCTTGATGTCCGAATTGATCGTATCGAGCACGTTTGTTGGGGTCGCTTAATATTTCATAGGCTTCAGCCGCTTCTTTAAAACTCTCTTCAGCTTGTTTATCATCAGGGTTTTTATCTGGATGATATTTAATCGCTAATTTTCGATAAGCTTTCTTTATTTCTTCCTTCGATGCTGACTTGGACACGCCAAGTATTTCATAAAAATCTCTTTTTGACATATTTATTCTCCTACAACAACTTTAGCATAACGAAGTACCTTTTCATTGAGCATGTAGCCTTTTTCAACTACATCAACTACCTTACCTTTAAGGTCTTTTGAGGGAGCGGGGATTTTAGTAACCGCTTCATGAAGATCTAAATCAAATGGTTGATTTTGAGCATCTATCTCTTTAATTCCTTTAATCTTTAGTATGTTATCCAGTTTAGAATAGATCAATTGAATGCCTTCTTTTATGGTACTGGCTTCATTAACCTCTGCATTGTTTTTTATCGCTCGTTCAAAATCATCGATAATTGGTAAAAAGTCTCCTAGAACCTGACCACTTGCATTAGAAATAAGTTCAAGCTTTTCTTTCGCAGTGCGTCTTCTAAAGTTTTCAAACTCTGAGTAAAGACGTAAATACCTATCGTTTAAATCTTGATACTTTTCTTCAGCAGTAGGTTCTTTTTTTTCTTCTTCGACCTCAGGCGTTTCTACTTCCGAATTAGCTTCAGTTTCCTCGTTATTTTCTACTGACGTTTCTTCAGGCTCTTCTGCCTGATTTGTCACTTTTTCTGAACTCATTTTTACTATTTTTAATCTAACCCTAGTTGAGCTATTTGTTTGCCAAACTGTATTGTTGACATTATGGCATAAAAAAACCCCGATTGCTGTCGGGGTTTTTACTGTTAATTTTAACTGCTAAAGCTTTTCTACTACTTTATCTAATGCGATGTGCAGTCCTGAACCTCTTAGATTTTTTGCGATTATGATACCATTTGCATCGATTAAAAAGTTTGTAGGAATTCCTTCTACTTGATAATCTCTTGCGGCTTTATTGTTCCAAAACTGTAAATCACTTACATGGTACTCCCAACTCAATTTGTCTTGTATAATAGCTGCTTTCCATGGACCAACTGCACGGTCTAGAGAAACGCTGTAAATTTCAAAGCCTTTTGCACCTTTAAATTTTGCGTCTTTGTATTTATTGTATGCAGCAACAACATTTGGATTTTCTCTCCTACATGGTGCACACCAACTCGCCCAAAAATCAATTAGAACCACTTTGCCTTTTAAGCTACTTAGCGATATGGGTTTTCCATCGGGGTTATTCATTTTTATCTCTGGAGCTTTATCTCCAACTCTGGTTCCTAAAAGGACACCTTGTGCTGGTTTTTCAGAAAATAGTTTAGTACACGGCAATAATAAAAGAGAGCCTAGCAGTATTCCTGTTATTCCTATAAGTTGTAAAAGTTTCATGTATCTGTTTTTTAGTAGGACTCTCTCCTAACAATTTCTGCGCCAATTTTATTAAGGCGTGTATCTATGTTTTGATAACCCCTATCTATTTGTTCAATATTGTGTATTACGCTTTTTCCTTCAGCAGACATAGCAGCAATAAGCAAAGATACTCCAGCTCTAATATCGGGAGATGTCATTTCTATTGCTCTTAGCGGGTATTGACGATTCAATCCAATAACAGTTGCTCTATGTGGATCACAAAGTATGATTTGAGCACCCATGTCAATCAATTTGTCGGTAAAGAACAACCTACTTTCAAACATTTTTTGATGGATTAAAACACTTCCCTTTGCTTGGGTAGCAACCACAAGCATAATACTGATAAGGTCTGGAGTGAATCCTGGCCATGGCGCATCAGAAATGGTCATGATAGAACCATCAATAAATGTGTCTATCTCATAATTCTTTTGTGCTGGTATAATCAAATCATCATCCTTCTTGATGATAATTATCCCAAGTTTTTTAAACACTTCGGGAATAAGGCCTAAATGCTCATAACCTACACCTTTAATCGTGATTTCAGATTCAGTCATAGCCGAAAGGCCAATAATACTGCCTACTTCAATCATATCGGGCAAAATGGTGTGGTCAGTTCCACCAAGTTCCTTCACACCTTCTATGTGCAACATATTGGAGCCAATACCTGTAATTTTAGCACCCATTCTATTGAGCATATTGCAAAGTTGTTGAAGATAAGGTTCACAGGCAGCGTTGTATACTGTCGTTTTTCCCTTAGCAAAAACTGCGGCCATTACGATATTTGCAGTTCCCGTAACACTTGCCTCGTCTAGCAGCATGTAAGTACCTACTAAATTTTTAGCATTTGCGCGATATACACTTGTTTCAGGGTCATAATGAAAAGTTGCGCCAAGTTTTTCAAAACCAATAAAATGCGTATCAACTCTTCTTCTTCCAATTTTGTCTCCACCGGGCTTTGGAATATACCCTTTTCCAAATCGGCCTAGTAAAGGACCTACTAACATAATTGACCCACGCAATCCACCACCTTTTTTCATGAAATCAGGGGAGTGCAGATACTCGATGTCTATATCATCGGCTTGAAAAGAGTAAGCTTCAGGTCCTAACTTTTCAACTTTAACATTTAGGCTTCTTAATAAATCTATTAGCTTGTTCACATCAACAATGTCAGGGACATTATTAATGGTAATTTTTTCGGGAGTCATTAAAACGGCACACAGAATTTGCAGTACTTCGTTTTTTGCCCCTTGAGGCTTAAACTCGCCTTTTAATTTTTTACCGCCAGTAATTTCAAAAGAACTCATAGTAAACTATCTTTTTTTTCTTTTCGGTTTGTGATTTCTCCTTTTGCTTGGTTTTGCTCCTAAGTCTATGTTTTTGACTAACTCAGTATCATCTGGAAGAATTAAGTCACCCCCAGAAACACGTTTCAATTCTCCGATTATTTCATCATCTTGAACTGAGTCTTTATTCCACATTAGGTAAGCTTTTTTCATCATGTTGGCAATCATAACACAAAGTGCCTTCTTCTCTTCTTCGTCTTCAATTGTTTTGGCGTGCTCGATGAATTCCAAAATCAACCTTCCATAGTGCTTAAAACGTTTTTGTTCAGTTCCGTAACTTGGTTTTTCTGGTGCGCTTTTTCGTTCTTCTGGAGTAGGTTTAGGAAAAGGCGAGTCAACATCTAATTGATAATTAGACATTATGTGTAAATGATCCCAAAGCTTGTTGTTGAATTCTTCAACGTCTCTTAAACTCGGATTATACTGACCCATAACTTTTATAATTGTCTTAGCAGCAAGGTTTCGTTCAGCTTCATCTTTGATCTCTATAGCAAGATTTACCATGTTCTGAATGTGCCTTCCATACTCCGGAATTACAAGGTCAGCTCGAGTTGTATTATAGTTCATAAATTCTGTATTCAATTTAGATTCAAAAGTAATTAATCCAATTTCAATTATTCGGGTATAATTTGAAGTTTAGCGAATCGCAGCAATAACTGTTTTTCGCCTGCATTTTCAAAGTTTATAAGTGCTTTTTTATTCTCCGCTAAACCCGATAAGCCAGCTACTTTTCCTCTACCAAATCTTTGATGTAAAATGGTTTGACCAACTTCAATTAGATTACTGTCGCTCGCTGTGAAATCAGCATCAGTAACCAGTTTTGAGGGTTTAAAAGTAGGTTTGTTGATTTTGCGCGTTGCTGGTTTATTTGCGGACATTGGTTTATCAGGGCTATTTAGTCCCCCTGAGAAGGAGAAGTTAGATTCAGCGTCATTTTTTGAAGAGACAGGCTGCTCTACGAATTCCAAATCAATTTCTTGAATAAATCGACTAGGTTCACAATAGGTTAAATTGCCCCAACGGTACCTTGTATTCGCCCAAGATAAGGTTGCTTTTATTTCAGCTCGAGTTACAGCCACATAAAAGAGTCTGCGCTCTTCCTCTAGCTCAGTTCTGGAGTTTACTGATAGCTGAGATGGAAACAAGTTCTCCTCCATTCCCACAACGTAAACATAGGGGAACTCTAATCCTTTCGACGCATGAATGGTCATAAGCGAAACCACATTGGTGTCTTTTTTATTGTTATCTGCATCGGTAAGCAGAGCAATGTCCTTCATGTAATTTGAAAGACTGCGATCATCTTCATTAGTTGGAATATCAACACCTTCAGGTACTACATCGTTTTCGCTAAATTCTTTAATTGCACTCAGTAATTCTTGTATGTTTTCGTATCTAGATACACCTTCTACAGTTTTGTCTGCATAAAGTTCCTTGAGAATACCAGAAGTACTCGCAATCCTGCTTGCTAATTCATAAGCGTTTGTGTTTTCAACCATCTGACTGAAAGTCGAAATCATTTCTCGGAAAGAAAACATTTTATTAAGAACAGCACTACTAAGTTGAAGTCCATAATTTACTGGGTTTTCAAGGACACCCCAAACACTTTTGTCGTGTTGATTTGCAGCTAGGAATAGTTTATCCAGAGTAGTGTTTCCAATCCCCCTTTTTGGGTAATTAATTATTCTTTTAAGAGCCTCTTCATCGTTGGGATTAATTACCATTCTAAAATAACCCAATAAATCCTTTATTTCTTTGCGCTGGTAAAATGAAAGTCCCCCATAGATTCTATAAGGAATGTCCTTTTTTCTGAGGGCTTCTTCCATTGACCTAGATTGGGAATTCGTTCTGTAGAGAATTGCAAAATCAGAATTTGGTCGTTTTTCGTCATTTAATCTGTAGAAAATATCACTTGCTACCTCGTAGCCTTCTTCGTTGTCGCTTAACGTTTTTATGACTCTTATTTTCTCTCCAGAATCATTCGAAGTCCAAACATTTTTTTTGATCTGTTCTTGATTCTTTCGAATTATGCTGTTGGCAGCATTTACAATGTTTTGTGTCGATCGATAATTCTGCTCTAATTTAAACGTAGCAACATCGGGGTACTCTTTTTTAAAGTTTAGAATATTCTGAATGTTTGCTCCTCTAAATGAGTAAATACTTTGGGCGTCATCACCAACAACGCAAATGTTTTCGAAACGCGCGGCCAGTTTCTTTAGAATTAGGTATTGGCTATAGTTGGTATCTTGGTACTCATCGACCAAAATGTACTTGAATTTATTTTGATAGTTAAGCAGCGCTTGAGGGTGATCTCTAAACAAGACATTAGTTTTGAAAAGTAGATCGTCAAAGTCCATGGCTCCAGCTTTAAAGCACCTTTTTTCATACTGTTCATATATATATCCCAATTCCGGCTTTTTACTCTGCGCATCTTCTTTGTGTATAGTTGGATTGTTTTTGTAATTCGCAGCTGAGATTAAGTTATTCTTTGCTGCTGAAATTCGATTTAGAACCAAGTTGGGTTTATAGACTTTATCATCAAGATTTTTCTCCTTTATAATCCGCTTTAATAAACTCTTTGAGTCATCCGTATCATATATAGTGAAATTCGATGGATACCCAATTAAGTGAGCCTCGGTGCGAAGTATTCTCGCGAACACAGAGTGGAAGGTTCCCATCCATATATTTCTGGATTCCGAAGGGCCAACAATTTTCGAAATCCGCTCCTTCATTTCTTTAGCTGCCTTATTTGTAAAGGTTAGGGATAGAATAGAGAAGGAGTCGACACCAGTTCGAATCATGTGCGCAATTCGGTAAGTCAATACTCTAGTTTTACCTGAACCGGCTCCCGCTATAACCATTACTGGTCCTTTTGTATGCTCTACAGCTTTACGTTGTTCCGGGTTTAATTCGTCTAAATAACTCACTGTGCAAATCTATCAAGAGGAGGTTTAAGATGCTATTAAAATCAATCACTTTTTCCAACAAAATTTTCATTTCAAGCTTTTTGTTGTTTAAACACTATGTGGTAGTAAAAAATATTACCCACAATATCTTGAGATTATTTAATTTATAATCGCTTGATATACTGCTTTTTTAGCCCGCTATCATGCTATTGAAATTTATTGAGATTTTATTCACAATCCCTATTGAATATCTTGTAGAAAACATATACATTTGCCGCCCCGAATTTTTTTCGGAAGTGTTACGTGTTAAAATAAATTTAAAAGAAACATATGCCTACTATTCAACAATTAGTTAGAAAAGGTAGACAAAGCAAGATTAAAACAAGTAAATCCGCTGCTTTGGATTCATGCCCACAAAGACGAGGGGTTTGCGTAAGAGTTTACACTACTACGCCAAAAAAACCAAACTCTGCAATGCGTAAAGTTGCTAGAGTAAGATTGACAAACCAAAATGAGGTGAATGCCTATATCCCAGGTGAAGGTCACAACTTACAAGAGCACAGTATTGTGTTAGTAAGAGGAGGAAGAGTAAAAGATTTACCAGGTGTACGTTACCATATTGTACGTGGAGCTTTGGATACTGCCGGTGTTGAAGGTAGAACGCAAAGAAGAAGTAAGTACGGAACAAAACGTCCAAAAAAATAAGGGGTATTTATCATGAGAAAAGCAAGAGCTAAAAAGTTTGAGATAACTCCGGATCCAAGATTTGGGGAAACACTGGTTACAAGTTTTGTAAACAACTTAATGCTAGACGGAAAGAAAAGCATTTCGTTTAAAATATTTTATTCTGCAATTGACAGAGCTACTGAAAAGACTGGTGAAGATGGTTTAGAAATCTTTAAAAAAGGTCTTTCTAACGTAACTCCTCAAGTAGAAGTTAAGAGTAGAAGAGTTGGAGGGGCTACTTTCCAGATACCACAAGAAATTAGAAACAGCAGAAAGCTTTCACAAGCTATGAAGTGGATGATAATGTTTGCTCGTAAGAGAAACGGAAGATCTATGGCTGAGAAGTTATCTGATGAATTTATGGCAGCTGCACGTGAAGAAGGTGGAGCTTTCAAAAAGAAAGAAGATACACATAGAATGGCTGATGCCAATAAAGCGTTCTCACACTTTAGAGTATAATTAGTTAGAGAAATGGCAAAAAGAGATTTAATATATACGAGGAATATTGGAATTATGGCTCACGTAGATGCTGGTAAAACTACCACTACAGAGCGTATCCTTTATTACACAGGAATCAGTCACAAAATTGGTGAAGTACATGATGGTGCTGCAACAATGGACTGGATGGAGCAAGAGCAGGAAAGAGGTATTACTATTACTTCTGCTGCCACTACATGCTTTTGGAACTACAGAGATAAAGAATACAGAATTAATATTATTGATACACCGGGTCACGTTGATTTTACTGTTGAAGTAGAGCGGTCATTGCGTGTTTTAGATGGTGCAGTTGCCTTAATATGTGCTGCTTCTGGAGTTGAGCCACAATCAGAAACTGTTTGGAGACAAGCAGATAAATACGGTGTTCCTAGAATTTGTTTTGTAAACAAAATGGATAGAGCTGGAGCTGATTTCTTTCGTTGTGTTGAGGAGGTTAGAGAACGATTAGGCGGAAACCCAATTCCACTTCAGATTCCAATTGGTGCTGAAGATGGGTTTGCAGGCGTTGTTGATTTAATTAACAACAGAGGTATCGCTTGGAATGAAGAAGACAAAGGAATGACTTGGACTGAGATTCCAATTCCTGAGGATTTATTGTCTACCGTTGCTGAGTGGAGAGAGAAATTGGTTGAAGCTGTAGCAGAAACTAATGACGAATTGATGGAGAAGTTCTTTGAGGATCCAAATTCGATTACAGAGGAGGAAATGCTAGTAGCGATTCGTGAAGCAACAATTAACATGTCCATTCAGCCAGTTATGTGCGGTTCGGCGTTTAAAAATAAAGGCGTTCAAACTATGTTGGATGCTGTTATGAACTTCTTGCCTTCTCCTATGGACAAGGGCGCTGTTGAAGGTCATGATATTGATGACGAAGAAAAAATTATTAGAAGAGAGCCTAGTATTGATGAGCCTTTTTCTGCGTTAGCGTTTAAAATAGCAACCGATCCTTTTGTTGGTCGATTGTGCTTTTTTAGATGTTATTCTGGTAAATTGGATGCGGGTTCTTATATCTATAACACTAGAACTGGAAAGAAAGAACGTATTTCTAGAATTTTCCAGATGCACTCTAACAAACAAAATGCTATCGATTTTATCGAAGCAGGCGATATAGGTGCAGGTGTTGGTTTTAAAGATATTAGAACTGGAGATACATTGTGTGACGAGAAAAAACCATTGGTTCTTGAATCAATGACTTTTCCAGAGCCAGTAATTGGTGTTGCTATTGAGCCTAAAACTCAGGCAGATGTAGATAAAATGGGAATTGCTCTAGGCAAGCTGGCTGAAGAAGATCCAACGTTTAGAATTCACACTGACGAAGATTCTGGTCAAACTGTAATTAGTGGAATGGGTGAACTTCACCTTGAAGTACTAATTGAAAGAATGCGTCGTGAATTTAAAGTTGATTGTAACCAAGGTGCACCTCAAGTTGCATACAAGGAAGCTATTAAAGGAACAGTTGATCACAGAGAAGTTTATAAAAAGCAATCTGGTGGACGTGGAAAATTTGCTGATATATCTATTACATTAGGCCCTATTTCTGAAGACTCTGAAATTAAAACTGGATTAATCTTCGAAAACAAAATTAAAGGAGGTAATGTTCCTCGTGAATTTATCCCTTCAGTTGAGAAAGGATTTAAAGAAGCAATGTCAAATGGTGCTTTAGCTGGATATCCTTTGGATTCTTTGCAGGTAACATTGACAGATGGTTCTTTTCACGCTGTGGATTCGGATGCGCTTTCTTTTGAAGTCTGTGCTAAAATGGCTTATCGAAATGCATCTAAAAGTGCGTCACCGGTATTGCTTGAGCCTATAATGAAAATGGAAGTTGTTACTCCTGAAGAAAACATGGGTGATATTGTAGGTGACCTTAACAGAAGACGAGGCCAGGTACAAGGAATGGATGCTAAGAATAACTCACAAGTTATTTCAGTAATTGTACCACTTTCAGAAATGTTTGGATATGTTACGGCATTAAGAACAATGAGTTCAGGTCGAGCAACTAGTACAATGGAATTCTCACATTATGATGAAGTTCCAAAGAATATTGCAGACGAAGTAATTAAAAAAGCAAACGGAGCATCATAATATACAAATCATGGCACAAAAAATTAGAATTAAATTACGCTCTTACGATCACAACTTGGTAGATAAATCTGCAGAGAAAATCGTAAAAACTGTGAAGTCAACAGGTGCTGTAGTTAGCGGACCAATTCCACTTCCTACAAATAAGAAAATATTTACGGTGTTGAAGTCACCACACGTAAACAAAAAAGCAAGGGAGCAGTTCGAATTGAATTCGTTCAAAAGATTGTTGGATATCTATTCATCATCTTCAAAAACCGTTGATGCACTCATGAAGCTTGAATTGCCAAGTGGAGTTGAGGTAGAAATTAAAGTATAATTAGAGTTTACTCTTAATAAGTAGAAAGATGCCTGGAATAATTGGTAGAAAAATAGGAATGACAAGTGTGTTTAATGAGGAAGGTAAAAATCTTCCTTGTACTGTACTCTCTGTCGGTCCTTGTGTAGTTACGCAAGTTCGAACAGAAGAGACAGATGGATACACCGCTGTTCAAATTGGGTACGAAGAAAAGTCTGAAAAGCATACTTCCGCTGCTCTTAAAGGTCACTTTAAAAAGGCCGGAACTACTCCAAAAAAGCATGTTGAGGAATTCGATGGTTATGACCAAGAGGTTAAGGCTGGAGATGTAATTGACAGTTCAATTTTTGAAGAAGGGGAATACGTTGATGTATCAGGTGTTTCTAAAGGTAAAGGTTTTCAGGGTGTTGTAAAGCGTCATAATTTCCATGGTGTAGGTGATGCTTCGCATGGTACCAAAGATGTTGGACGTGCTCCAGGTTCTATTGGTATGGCCTCAACACCTTCAAGAGTTTTCAAAGGAATGAAAATGGGTGGTAGAACAGGAGGTGACTTGGTTAAAGTTGCAAACCTTCAAGTTCTAAAGGTTATCGCTGAAAAAAACTTGGTAGTAGTAAAAGGTGCTGTACCTGGCCCTAAAGGTTCAATTGTAAAAGTTGAGAAGTAAGATGAAACTAGATATATTAAAAATAGACGGTTCTAAAGCTTCTAAGAAAGCTGAACTAAAGGATGATATCTACGGAATTGATCCAAACGAACACGCAGTTTATCTAGACGTTAAACAGTATTTAGCAAACCAAAGACAAGGAACTTCTAAGTCTAAAGAAAGAGCTGAAATTACTGGTAGTACTAGAAAAATTAAAAAGCAAAAAGGCACAGGTACCGCTCGTGCTGGTAGTATTAAGTCGCCGTTGTTCAAAGGTGGAGGTCGTGTATTCGGTCCTAGACCAAGAACGTATGACATGAAGCTGAACAAAAAAGTTAAAGCTTTAGCAAGACGATCAGCGCTTACAACAAAAGCTCAAGCAAAAGAGATTATGGTTCTTGAAGATTTTAATTTAAAAGCTCCTAAAACGGCTGATTTAGTTAAGATAGTTAATGACCTTAAGCTTACTGGCAAAAAAGCGCTACTAGTGTTGCCTGAACTTAATAAAAATGTATATTTGTCCTCCCGAAATTTACAGGGCTTTAATTGCGTAACAACCTCAGATTTAAGTACATACGCAATTTTAAACGCTGGAAATCTCATCCTTTCGGAGGGTGCGTTGGGAAAAATTGAATCACAGTTAAGCTAATTGATATGAATATTTTACTTAAACCTGTCATTACTGAAAAAATGACTCAACAAGGCGAGGACCTAAATCGTTATGGTTTTGTTGTACCTAAAGAGGTGAATAAAATTGAGGTCAAAGCGGCTGTAGAAGAAATGTACGGAGTCTCTGTCAAGTCAATTAGCACTATGATAATGCCTTCAAAGAAAAAATCTCGATATACCAAGTCGGGAGTTATTTCAGGTAAGATAGGCTCGTACAAGAAAGCAGTGGTTACGCTGAACGAAGGTGAAATTATTGATTTCTACAGTAATATTTAAGATAAAGAAATGGCTGTAAAGAAGTTTAGACCGGTTACACCCGGACAGAGACATAAAATAGCGGGAACTTTCTCAGAAGTGACTACTGATGTTGCTGAAAAAAGTTTAATAAGAAGTATCAAACGCTCTGGTGGAAGAAATAACACTGGAAGAATGACCGCTCGATACATAGGTGGTGGTCATAAAAAATCGTATCGTGAGATCGATTTCAAGCGCGAAAAATTTGGTATTCCTGGTAAAGTTGCAACTGTTGAGTATGATCCGAATAGAACAGCTCGTATTGCACTTATTCATTATGTCGATGGAGAAAAAAGATACATTGTTGCTCCAACAGGTATAGAAGTTGGTCAAGAAATCATGAGTGGCGAAAAGGCTACTCCTGAAATCGGAAATACGTTGTTTCTTAAAGATGTTCCATTGGGAACAATTATTCATAACATCGAGTTAAGACCTGGACAAGGGGCTAAGATTGCTCGAGGTGCTGGTTGTTCTGCACAACTGAATGCTAAGGATCGTAAGTATGCGATTATAAAAATGCCTTCCGGAGAATCAAGACAAATACTACTTACCTGTTTAGCTACTATTGGTTCATGCTCGAATAGTGATCATAGTTTAGAAATTTCTGGTAAAGCTGGAAGAAGCAGATGGCAGGGTAGAAGACCTCGAACAAGAGGTGTAGCAATGAATCCAGTTGATCATCCAATGGGTGGTGGTGAAGGACGTCAGTCTGGAGGTCATCCTAGATCAAGAAACGGGATTCCTGCAAAAGGATTTAAAACAAGAGCTAAGAAAAAATCTACTAATCGTTATATCGTAACGAAAAGAAAATAATTGATAGATGAGTCGTTCACTAAAAAAACCTCCTTACGTTCATTATAAACTCGAGAAGCGAGTTTTAGAAATGCAGGATTCGACTAAGAAGTCGGTATTAAAAACTTGGTCTAGGTCTTCTATGATTACACCTGACTTTGTAGGCCTTACAATTGGTGTCCATAATGGTCGTCAGTTTATTCCGGTTTATGTAACTGAGAATATGGTTGGGCATAAATTAGGAGAGTTCTCTCCTACGAGAAGCTTTAGAGGTCATATTGGTAAAAAGGACAAGAAAAAATAATAGCGATGGGTGCTAGAAAAAGATTAAAATCAGAAGAGAGAAAAGAGGCTAATAAGTCTATTTACGCTGCTAAGCTAAATGGAAGTACTAGTTCTCCTCGGAAAATGAGATTGGTTGCTGATTTGATAAGAGGCGAAGAAGTAGTGAAAGCTGCAAATATTTTGCAATTTCACAAACAAGATGCTTCTAATAAATTAGAAACGCTATTGTGGTCAGCAGTTGCCAATTATGAAGAAAAATCAGGTTCTGATTGGGAAGGAGCAGGACTCTTCGTAAAGGAAGTAAAAGTCGATGCTGCTTCAATGTTGAAGAGAATTCAAGCAAGAGCTCAAGGTAGAGCTTATAGGGTCAGAAAAAGATCAAATCACGTAACACTTGTTCTTGGAACACAAAACCAGGAGGAAAAATAAGAATGGGACAAAAGACAAATCCAATTGCGAACAGATTAGGTTTCATCAGAGGATGGGACTCTAATTGGTATGGTGGTAGAAAATACGCTGACAAAATCGTAGAAGACTATAATATTCGTCGTTATTTAAATGCGCGTTTAAGAAAGGCAAGTGTTTCAAATATCATTATTGAAAGAACACTTAAGTTAATCACGGTTACTATCAAAACTGCAAGACCTGGTATCATTATAGGTAAGGGAGGCTCAGAAGTAGATAAGCTTAAGGAAGAGCTTAAGAAGATCACAAAAAAGGACGTTCAAATCAATATTTTTGAAATTAAGAGACCTGAACTTGATGCTCGTTTGGTTGCTGATAGTATTGCTCGACAAATTGAAGGACGTATATCTTTCCGTAGAGCTGCTAAAATGTCAATTGCAAGTACTATGAGAATGGGTTCTGAAGGCATAAAGGTGACTGTTTCTGGTAGATTGAATGGCGCTGAAATGGCAAGAACTGAACATTATAAAGACGGTAGAATTCCGTTGCATACTTTTAGAGCAGATATAGATTATGCTCTGGCAGAAGCACATACCACTTATGGTAGAATTGGTGTGAAGGTGTGGATTTGTAATGGAGAAGTTTTAGGTAAAAGAGATTTATCTCCTGTTATCGAAAACAAGAAGAAATCACCTGCTGCAGCAAGACCACAGCAGAGATCTAGAAGAAAAAGAAATTAATTAGGGACTGTTTAAGACACTATAAAGATGTTACAGCCGAGAAAAGTAAAGCATAGAAAAGTCCAAAAAGGAAGAATTAAAGGGATCGCTCATAGAGGGTCAACTTTATCTTTTGGATCTTACGGAATAAAAACAGAAGTAATGGGCAGGTTGACTTCAAGACAAATTGAAGCAGCAAGGATTGCCGTAACTCGTTACATGAAGAGAGAAGGTCAAGTTTGGATTAGAATATTTCCAGACACTCCAATAACCAACAAACCTGCAGAGGTTCGTATGGGGAAAGGTAAAGGAGCTTTGGATCATTGGGTGGCTAAAATTAAACCGGGTAGAATTTTATTCGAAATTGAAGGAGTAAAAGAAGATCAGGCTCGTGAGGCGTTGCGATTAGCAGCACAAAAACTTCCTGTTACTTGCAAGTTTGTAATGAGAAAAGATCTCGCTTAAGAATTTAGAATCATGAAACAATCTGTCATAAAAGAATTAAAGACTGAAGAACTCTTCGAGCGTTTAGAAGACGAAATGGAGTCTTTGACAAAGCTTAAAATAAATCACAAAGTTTCTCAGTTAGAAAGTCCTGTGGTTTTAAAGGATAAGCGTAAAACTATCGCTCGGTTAAATACTGAGATTACTAAAAGAAGCCTTGAGCAAACTAAATAAGGAAAGCTGTGCAAAGGAATTTAAGAAAAGAAAGAATTGGTTTAGTTACCAGTGCCGCAATGAACAAGTCAATTGTTGTAATTGTTGAGCGAAAAATGAAACATCCTATCTACGGAAAGTTCATAAAGAAGTCAAACAAATTTATGGCTCACGATGAAAAAGACGAGTGTGGTATTGGAGATACAGTAAGAATAATGGAAACTCGACCTTTGTCAAAAAGTAAGAGATGGAGACTTGCTGAAGTTATTGAAAAAGCAAAATAATTAAGTCGAAAGCTTAAGAAAATGATACAACAAGAATCAAGGTTAGAAGTAGCAGATAACTCAGGCGCAAAGCAAGTACTTTGTATTAGAGTTTTAGGCGGTACCAAAAGAAGGTATGCTTCTGTAGGTGACAAAATAGTTGTTACCGTTAAGGATGCAACTCCTGCAGGAAATATTAAAAAAGGTGCTGTTTCTACTGCAGTTATAGTTCGTACAAGAAAAGAAGTACGTCGTCAAGATGGCTCATATATACGGTTCGATAACAACGCATGCGTGTTGTTAGGAACGGCTGGTGAAATGAGAGGAACACGAATTTTCGGACCTGTCGCTAGAGAGCTTAGAGATAAGCAGTATATGAAAATTGTTTCACTTGCACCAGAAGTGCTTTAAGCTAGGTTTACAATGAAATTACACATTAAAAAAGGAGATACTGTGAAGGTTCTTGCCGGAGAATACAAAGGTAAGTCCGGTAGAGTTCTTGGAATACAGGTTGAAAAACAACGAGCTACTGTCGAAGGACTAAACATGATTAAAAAGCATGTAAAACCATCTGCAGAGAACCCAGAGGGTGGTATCGTTGAAAAAGAAGGAACAATTCACATTTCTAACTTAATGCTTACAGGTGCTGATGGAAGTGCTTCTAGAATAACTAGAGTTAAAGATGCTGAAGGAAAATCAGTTAGAAAACTTATTAAAACAGGGGAGGAGATTAAGTAATGGTACAAGTTCAACCCAGATTAATAGAGGAGTATCGCGGTAGAATAGTTTCTACTATGATGGAAAAATTTGGATATACATCTCCAATGCAAGTTCCCGTATTAGAAAAAATAGTTTTAAACCAAGGTTTAGGAAAGGCTATTTCAGATAAGAAGATTATGGAGTCTGCTTTAGAAGAAATGGCACTTATTACTGGACAAAAACCAGTGGTATGTAATTCCAAAAAGGATATCTCTAATTTCAAAGTGAGAAAAGGAATGCCAATTGGTGCGAAAGTTACTTTAAGGAATTTGAAAATGTACGAATTCCTTGATCGTTTAATTGCGCTTGCATTGCCAAGAACTCGTGACTTTAGAGGAATTAGCGCTACGGGCTTTGACGGCCGTGGAAATTACAATATGGGTGTTAAAGAACAAATTATTTTTCCAGAAATTGATATAGATAAAGTAAAAGAAATCAATGGAATGGATATCACTTTTGTAACTTCAGCTAATACTGATGAAGAAGCAAGAGCATTATTAACTGAATTCGGATTACCGTTTAAAAAGTAAGAGAGATGGCAAAAGAATCAATGAAAGCCAGAGAAAGAAAACGTGAAAGAATGGTAGCTAAATACGCTGCCAAACGAGAAGCGTTGAAAGCTGCTGGAGATTGGGAAGGGTTGCAAAAACTACCTGCTAATTCATCTTCTGTGAGATTACACAATAGATGTAAACTTACTGGTCGTCCACGAGGTTATATGAGGAATTTTGGTATTTCAAGAGTTACTTTCAGAGAAATGGCAGTACAAGGATTGATACCTGGAGTTAAAAAAGCAAGTTGGTAACAACACCATTTTAAGAATACGAAAATGAATACAGATCCAATAGCAGATTATCTTACAAGATTGCGCAATGCAATTTCCGCTGGTCACAAAGTGGTAGAGATTCCAGCTTCAAATTTGAAAAAGGAGATTACAAAAATCCTTTTTAACAAAGGGTATATTTTAAATTACAAGTTTGAGGAAGAAGGTCCTCAAGGTTCAATTAAAATTGCGCTTAAATATAGCGGCTCTGAAAAAGTACCTGCTATAAAAGAATTAAAGAGAGTTTCTACTCCAGGTTTGCGTAAGTACTCAAATTCGAAAGAATTACCACGAGTACTTAACGGTTTAGGAGTGGCTATCATTTCGACTTCACAAGGCGTTATGACAGATAAAGAAGCAAGAAAATTAAAAGTAGGTGGAGAAGTTCTTTGCCACGTTTATTAATAATTAGGTAAAACAAAAGAAATGTCACGAATAGGAAAAATGCCTATTTCAATTCCTGAAAACACCACTATCTCTTTAGAGGGAAATGCGGTGCATGTTAAGGGTCCTAAAGGTGAACTTTCGCAAGAACTTTCTGATCATGTTACTCTTGATATTCAAGAGAAACATATTGAAGTTAAGCGTAAAGATGACTCCAAAGAATCAAGAGCAAGACACGGTTTGTTTCGTTCACTGATCAATAACATGGTTATTGGTGTTAATGAAGGTTACAAGAAGGAATTGGAATTAATTGGAGTTGGATTTAGAGCAACAGCTACAGGTCAAAATTTAGAGTTAGTAATCGGATTCTCACATAACGTGTTAATCAATCTACCTGACGAAATTAAAGTTACCGCTACAGGAGAAAGAGGTCAAAACCCAACAGTTGTTTTGGAGTCTCACGATAAGCAACTTATTGGAATGGTTGCTTCTAAAATTCGGTCTCTAAGAAAGCCAGAACCTTATAAAGGCAAAGGAATTAGATATAAAGACGAATATGTTAGAAGAAAAGCTGGTAAATCAGCTGCTAAATAATAGGAATCATGGGATTATCTAAATTAGAGAGAAGAAGAAGAATTAAGAAAAGAATCAGAAAGACCATTACTGGTACTGCTGATATTCCAAGATTGTCTATTTTCAGAAGTAATACGGAGTTTTATGCTCAGGTTATTGATGATAAGTCTGGGAAAACTATTGTGGCTGCAAGTTCTTTAAATAATAAAGAGGTAGCAAAAGGAACAAAGTCGGAGCGAGCTGCGGCCCTAGGAAAAGTTTTAGCGGAAAAAGCTAAAGCTGCAGGAGTAGAAAAAGTAAAGTTTGATAGAAACGGATTTTTGTATCACGGGAGAGTAAAATCATTCGCTGAAGCAGCACGAGAAACCGGACTTAATTTCTAAGAAAAATGGCAAACGCGAATATAAAGAGAGTACGATCAAGCGAAATCGAATTAAAAGATAGGCTTGTAAATATCCGAAGAGTTACTAAGGTAACAAAGGGTGGTAGAACGTTCAGTTTTTCTGCATTAGTTGTTGTAGGTGATGAAAATGGTGTTGTTGGCTTTGGAGCTGGCAAGTCAAATGAAGTTACAAGTGCAATTGCAAAGGGAATTGACGATGCTAAGAAGAACCTTGTGAAGGTTCCTATTAACAGAGGTACAATTCCTCATGCGCAAACAGGAAGGTTTAGTGGTTCTTATGTTTTTATGAAACCTGCTTCCAATGGTACCGGCGTTATTGCGGGTGGAGCTATGCGTGCTGTTTTAGAGAGTGTTGGTGTTACAGACGTTTTGGCTAAATCAAAAGGTTCATCTAACCCAACTAATGTTGTAAAGGCCACTGTTAAGGCACTTACAGAACTGAGAGATGCACATACAGTAGCAAATCATAGAGGAGTTGATTTGGACAAAGTGTTTAACGGATAAGCAATACAAAAATGGCAAAAGTTAAAATCACAAAGGTTAAGTCTGCAATCAATAGACCAAGTCGTCAAAAAAAGACGCTTGAAGCTCTTGGACTTAGAAAGATGAATCAAACTGTTGAACTAGAAGCAACCCCTCAAATCATGGGAATGATTAGAAAGGTAAGTCATATGGTTTCTACAGAGGTGAGTAAATAAAATTTGAATATCAGTAATGAAATTACATAATTTAAAACCCGCAAAAGGCGCTACTAAATCTACAAAAAGAATTGGTAGAGGCGAAGGTAGTGGTCACGGTGGAACAGCTACTAGAGGTCATAAAGGTGCAAAGTCACGATCTGGATATTCAAGAAAGATTGGTTTTGAAGGTGGTCAAATGCCACTTCAAAGACGTGTTCCTAAATTTGGATTTACGAATATCAATAGAGTTGAGTATAAAGCAGTAAATCTTTCTACACTTCAGAAGTTGGCTGATGAAAAGAAGCTAACAGAGGTGAATCAGGAAAGTTTGATGGCAAATGGCTTAGTCTCAAAGAATGATTTAGTAAAAGTTTTAGGACATGGTGACCTAAAAGCTAAAATCAAAGTAACTGTGCATGCTTATTCAAAATCTGCAAAAGAAGCTATTGAAGCTGCGGGTGGTGAGGCAAACACGCTTTAATTGATTAGAATAGAAACAGCATGAAGAGAATAATTGAAACATTCAAGAATATTTATCGAATCGAAGAACTTCGTACTCGTATTCTGAATACGCTTGGGTTCTTGTTGATTTATCGACTTGGATCCTTTGTAGTATTGCCTGGTGTTGATTCGGTTGCTCTTCAAGCAGGTGCATCGCAAGCTCAAGGTATAGCCGCATTGTTAAATATGTTTGCAGGCGGTGCTTTTAGTCGAGCTTCGGTTTTTGCATTGGGAATAATGCCTTATATATCTGCCTCTATTGTAATGCAGTTATTAGGTATAGCAATTCCTCAATTTGCAAAGCTTCAGAAAGAGGGTGAGAGCGGTAGAAAGAAAATTACGCAATGGACAAGATTATTGACGATTGCTATTTGTATGGCACAAGCTCCATCTTACATAGCTACTCAAGTACCTGCAAATGCTATAGTAATGGATACTATGTTATTCTGGGTTTCTTCTGTCGTGCTATTGGTTACGGGAACTATGTTCGTTATGTGGCTTGGTGAAAAAATTACAGATAAGGGATTAGGAAATGGTATTTCTTTATTAATCATGATTGGTATCATTGCTAATCTTCCGACTGCCATTGCATTCGAATTCCAATCTCAGATTGGTACAGGTGGCGGTGGTCTAGTTATTTTCCTTATTGAAATTGTATTCCTTCTTTTAGTAACTATTGCTACTATACTTCTGGTGCAAGGGGTGCGAAGGGTACCGGTCAACTTTGCTAAAAATGTAGTAGGAAGTCGTCAGTATGGCGGCGCTCGTCAATACGTTCCGTTGAAGGTAAATGCATCAGGAGTAATGCCCATAATTTTTGCACAAGCATTAATGTTTGTACCAATGACTATAGTTGGGTTCTCTGATTCAGACGCTTTAACTGGTCTAGCTGCGGCATTTGGTGATATAACTGGATTTTGGTATAACTTCATTTTCGCGATTTTAATTATTGCATTTACATATTTCTATACTGCAATTACGGTTAATCCAAACCAGATGGCTGATGATTTAAAAAAGAATGGTGGTTTTGTGCCAGGTATACGTCCGGGTAAGGATACAGCTGAATTTTTAGACACTATAATTTCAAGAATTACATTGCCAGGATCTTTCTTCTTGGCTTTAATTGCAATCCTTCCCGCATTTGCTATGATAGCAGGTGTAAGTACTGGTTTTTCTTACTTTTTTGGAGGAACATCATTATTGATTATGGTGGGGGTTATATTAGATACTTTACAGCAGGTTGAAAGTTATTTGTTAATGCGAGAGTATGACGGATTAATGAAATCTGGTAGAATAAGTGGTCGTTCGTCGGCCAATACGTACGGAGGTATAGCTTAATAATGGGTCAGATCTTTTTAAAGACTGACGAAGAAATTGAGACCCTTCGTGAGAGTTGTTTGCTTGTTGGAAAAACTTTAGCTGAAGTTGCTAAGTTAATTGAGCCTGGAATTTCTACTGAAAAGTTGGACTCCGTGGCAGAAGAGTTTATTAGAGATAATAATGCTGTTCCAGGATTTAAAGGATTGTATGGTTGTCCAAGCACTCTTTTAACATCGGTTAATGAAGCAGTTGTTCATGGTTTACCTAATAAAAACCCATTGAAAGATGGCGATATAGTTTCGGTAGATTGTGGAGTTTTAATGAATGGTTTTTATGGTGACTCTGCTTTTACTTTTGAAGTAGGCGAAGTGACAGTTGAAGTTAAAGAATTGCTAAATGCAACGAAGCAGTGTCTTTATTTAGGTATTGAAGCTGCTATTGTTGGAAATAGAACTGGAGACATAGGGTTTGCAGTTCAAAATTATGCTGAGTCTCAAGGCTACGGAGTGGTTAGGGAATTAGTAGGTCATGGCTTAGGAAGAAGCTTGCACGAAGGTCCAGAAGTTCCGAATTTTGGAAAAGCTGGAAAAGGTAAGCAACTGAAAAAAGGAATGACAATCGCAATCGAACCTATGATAAACATGGGTAAGAAAGGGGTGAAACAGTTAAGTGATGGATGGACAATAGTAACGATAGATGGGAAACCTTCTGCACACTTTGAACATGATATTGCAATTAAAAATGGAAAGGCGGAAATTCTTTCTAGTTTTGAAGAAATAGAAAAAGTACTAAATAAAAAATAGATAATAAGTATGGCCAAACAGGCGTCGATAGAACAAGATGGTACAATTATAGAAGCTTTGTCAAATGCAATGTTTCGTGTTGAATTAGAGAACGGTCATGTTATAACGGCGCATATCTCAGGTAAAATGAGGATGCATTATATTAAAATTTTACCAGGGGATAGAGTAAAAGTTGAAATGTCACCATACGATTTAACTAAAGGAAGAATTACATTCAGATACAAATAGAAGGACTGATGAAAGTTAGAGCATCAATAAAGAAGAGAAGTGAGGATTGTAAGATCGTACGCCGTAAAGGCAAATTGTACGTGATTAATAAGAAGAATCCAAAATTTAAACAAAGACAAGGATAATAACTAGATTATGGCTAGGATTGCAGGAATAGATCTACCTAAGGATAAACGAGGAGTTATTGGACTTACCTATATTTATGGTATTGGACCAACAACAGCTGAAAAAATCCTTAATGGAAGTGGTGTGTCATTAGACACAAAAGTTATGGATTGGAATGATGACGAATTGTCAGCCATTCGAAATTACATCAATACTACTCTAAAGGTTGAAGGGGCTTTACGTTCGGAAGTACAATTAAATATCAAGCGGCTAATGGACATTGGTTGTTACCGAGGTATTCGTCATAGAAGCGGATTACCATTGCGTGGACAAAGAACCAAGAATAATAGCCGAACTCGTAAAGGGAAAAGAAAAACTATTGCAAACAAAAAGATTGCAACTAAATAGTAAATAATTATGGCTAAGTCAAGCGCAAAAAAGTTTAAAGTAAAAATTGATTCAGTTGGAGAGGCTCACGTAAAGGCTTCTTTTAATAACATCATTATTACGCTTACCAACTCACAAGGTCAAACGATTTCATGGTCTTCAGCTGGTAAAATGGGATTTAGAGGATCTAAAAAAAATACACCTTACGCTGCTCAACAGGCTGCTCAAGATTGTGCTCAAGTTGCATATGATGCAGGCTTAAGAAAGGTTAAGTTGTTTGTAAAAGGTCCTGGTTCTGGAAGAGAGTCAGCAATTCGTTCTATCCATAATTCTGGAATTCAAGTTACGGAAATTGTTGATGTTACGCCATTGCCACACAATGGTTGTAGACCTCCAAAGAGAAGAAGAGTATAATTAATTATTAATCAAGAAAGGAATTCGATTGTCGAAGGATATGCCTTAATTCATAATCCCTTTCAAAAAAAAGAAAAATGGCTAGATACAGAGGACCAAAGTCCAAAATCGCAAGAAAGTTCGCAGACCCAATTTTTGGGCCGGATAAAGCGCTAGAAAGAAAAGCATACCCTCCTGGGCAACATGGTCCAAACAAAAGGAGAAATAAGAAAAGTGAGTATGCAGTTCAACTTGCTGAAAAGCAAAAAGCAAAATATACTTACGGTATTCTTGAACGTCAATTTGAGAATTTATTTAATAAAGCGTCTCGTACAAAAGGTATTACAGGTGAAAACTTGCTAATGTTTTGTGAAGCTAGATTAGATAACACTGTCTTTAGAATGGGAATTGCTCCAACTCGACGAGGAGGAAGACAATTGGTTGGTCATAGACACATTACAGTAAACGGAAATATTGTAAATATCCCTTCATACACTCTAAGACCAGGCGATGTAGTTTCAGTTAGAGAAAAGTCGAAGTCGCTTGAAGCAATTAGAAACTCGGTAGCATCTTCAGATGTGTCTAAGTTTCCGTGGTTAGATTTTAACCGTGAGAATTTATCAGGAACATATGTACAAAACGCTCAACGATTGGATATTCCAGAGAATATCAAAGAACAATTGATAGTTGAATTGTACTCCAAGTAATCATTAACGTAATCTTTAACAATAAAACATGGCAATCTTAGATTTTCAAAAACCAGATAAAGTCATAATGATCGAATCCGACGAGAAATTTGGGCAATTCGAGTTCAGACCGTTAGAACCAGGATACGGAATTACTGTTGGTAATTCATTAAGAAGAATTTTACTTTCTTCTTTAGAAGGTTTTGCGGTAACTTCTGTAAAGATTGATGGCGTTGATCATGAATTTTCTACCATTAAAGGGGTAGCTGAAGATATTACTGAAATCATTTTGAATTTGAAACAAGTTCGTTTCAAGCAACAAATAGAAGACATTAGCAGTGAAAAAGTGAACATCAAAATTGGTGGTCAAGAGTCTTTAACTGCTGGTGACATAGGACAATATACTTCTGCTTTTCAAGTATTAAATCCAGATCAAATAATTGCAAACATGGATAAAGGCGTTCAGCTTTCTATGGAATTGACAATTAATAAGGGTCGTGGTTATGTGCCTGCTGAGGAGAATAAGGTAGATGGATCTTTAGGAACTATTCCGATTGATTCAATTTTTACTCCTATCAGAAACGTTAAGTACAGTGTAGAGAATTATAGAGTTGAGCAAAAAACTGACTACGAGAAGTTAATAATGGAAATTGAAACAGATGGTTCTGTTCACCCAAAAGAAGCTTTGAAAGAAGGTGCTAAAATCTTAATTCACCACTTTATGCTTTTCTCTGACGAGAAAATCACTTTAGACACTGAAGAAAAAGCTGCTGAAGAAGAATTTGATGAAACTTCATTGCATATGCGTCAATTGCTTAAAACTAAATTGGTTGATTTAGACCTTAGTGTTAGAGCTCTTAATTGTCTTAAGGCTGCTGAGATTGAAACTCTTGGAGATTTAGTGCAGTTTGATAAAAATGACATGCTTAAATTCAGAAACTTTGGTAAGAAGTCACTTACTGAATTGGAAGAGCTGGTAGAAGTTAAAGGATTATCTTTCGGTATGAATTTGTCTAAGTACAAATTAGATAAGGAGTAAAATTAAAGAGTAGCGAACTACGAATTTTAAGTTAAAATGAGACACAATAACAAAACAAAGAGTTTAGGTAGAAAAGCAGGACACCGTCGTGCGTTACTAGCTAACCTTGCTAGTTCTTTAATTGAACACAAAAGAATAAATACTACTCTAGCAAAAGGTAAAGTGCTTAGAACATATGTGGAGCCTCTACTTACAAGAGCTAAAACGGATACGACACATTCACGTCGTGTTGTCTTTAGTTATCTTCAAAACAAAGAGGTGGTTGCCGAATTGTTTAGAGATGTTGCACCAAAGATTGCAGATCGTCCAGGCGGTTATACACGGGTTATCAAAACAGGAACTAGAAAAGGTGATGGTGCTGAAATGTGTATGATTGAGTTGGTAGATTACAATGAAATCTATGGAGCTGAGACTAAGAAGAAAACTACAAGACGAAGAAGAAAAAAATCTGATGACACTGCAACTAAAGCTACAGAAGCAAAGGCAGCAGTAGTTGAAGACGCTGAAGTTGTAGAGGAAACTAAGGTTGAAGAGACAAAGGCTGTTGCAAAGGAAGAAACTCCAGTTGCAAAGGCTGACTCAAATGAAGAAGGAAAGGATAAAGATTAAAATTGATTCTTCATTAAAATAAAACACTTAAAAAGGATAAGGCTAATTTAGTTTTGTCCTTTTTTTTTATCAAATTTTTAAACGACGTATCTAGAATGAAGTACGAACAGAAAAAAGAAGCAGTTTTGTTGCTGGAAGATGGCACCGTTTATAAAGGTTATGCGGTTGGAGCAGTAGGAACTGCAGCTGGTGAAATAGCGTTTAATACAGGCGTATATGGTTATCAGGAAATCTTTACCGATCCATCTTATTTTGGACAAATATTGGTTTTAACCCCTTCTCATGTGGGTAACTATGGAGTTAAAGAAGATGAAGTAGAATCTTCTTCGATTAAGATTGAGGGCTTAGTGTGTAAGAAATTTTCTCAGCATCATTCTAGACCTGGAGCAAGTGATTCTTTACAAGGCTATTTTGAGAAAGACAACAAGGTAGGTATATCAGATGTAGATACGCGGGCAATAACAAGACACATTCGTTCTACCGGTGCTATGAATGCAATTATTTCCAGTGAAATTTTGGATATTGATGTACTAAAGGAAAAGTTAAAAAAAGTTCCAAAAATGGATGGTTTAGAGCTATCCTCTAAAGTATCTACTGAGGACCCATATTTCTTTGGAGACGAAAATGCGGATTTTAAAGTAGCTGTTTTAGATTATGGCGTTAAGCTAAATATACTTCGTTGTTTGGCAGATAGAGGCTGTTATTTAAAAGTATTTCCGTACAACGCATCTATAGAAAAGATTATTGAATGGTCGCCAGATGGTATAATGTTATCAAATGGCCCTGGAGACCCATCTGCAATGCCAAATGAAATAGCAACTGTGGGCGCTATAGTTGAAACACAAATACCTGTTTTTGGAATTTGTTTGGGACATCAAATTCTAGCTTTATCCCAAGGCTTAACTACCAAGAAAATGCACAACGGTCATCGTGGCGTAAATCATCCAGTTAAGAATTTAGAAACCACTAAATGTGAGGTGACTTCGCAAAATCATGGATTTGTTGTGGATTGGGATTCCGCTGAGAAGGCAAATGGAATTACTATTACACACAAACATTTAAATGATGATTCTTTAGCTGGAATTAGATTGGATAATAAAAACGCTTTTTCGGTTCAGTTTCACCCCGAATCCTCTGCAGGCCCTAATGATTCAAGATATTTGTTTGACCAATTCATTGGAAATATTAAAGAAAATAAAGCAGTAAACGCATAGAAATGAGTGTAATAGTTGATATAGTTGCCCGCCAGGTTTTAGATTCACGAGGAAATCCAACGGTAGAAGTTGATGTGATGACTGATACCGGTGCTAAAGGTAGAGCAGCGGTACCAAGTGGGGCCTCAACGGGTATCCACGAAGCAGTAGAGTTAAGAGATTCTGACAGTAAAGCTTATCTTGGAAAAGGAGTTTTAAAAGCGGTTAACAACGTAAATGAAAAGATTTTTGATGCTCTTGCGGGATTAGACGTAACTAATCAAATTGAGATAGATAAAATCATGCTTCAGTTGGATGGAACTTCAAATAAGGCAAGTCTTGGTGCAAATGCTATTTTGGGTGTGTCATTAGCTTGTGCAAAGGCTGCGGCAATGGATCACGGCATGCCTTTGTATCGATATGTTGGAGGTACAAATGCTCGAACTTTACCGGTTCCAATGATGAATATTTTAAACGGAGGCTCTCATGCTGACAATAAAATTGACTTTCAGGAATTCATGGTTATGCCTTTTGGGGCAGATACTTTTTCAGAATCACTTCGAATGGGTGTTGAAGTATTTCATGCATTGAAAGCCGAGTTGAAAAAATCGGGTTACTCAACAAATGTTGGCGATGAGGGAGGTTTTGCTCCAAATTTAGGATCCAATGAAGAGGCTATTGAGTTTGTTCTTAAAGCCATTGAAACTGCTGGATATAAACCAGGAGAAGATATTCACATTGCATTAGACCCAGCATCAAGCGAGTTTTTTAATACAAAAGAGAATTTGTACCATTTTCATAAAAGTGACGGTAGAAAATTATCATCTGAGGAAATGGCTCAGTATTGGACGGACTGGGTAAATAAATATCCCATTGTATCTATAGAAGATGGAATGGCTGAAGATGATTGGTCAGGTTGGAAATCGCTTACAGATAAAGTTGGCTCAAAATGTCAGTTAGTTGGAGACGATTTATTTGTAACAAATACAAATAGATTGCAAGAAGGAATTGATAAAGGCGTAGCAAACTCCATTTTGATAAAAGTGAATCAAATTGGTTCACTTACAGAAACAATAGAAGCCGTTAACTTAGCATCGATTAATTCATATTCCTCTGTTATGAGTCATCGATCTGGAGAAACAGAAGATACTACGATAGCGGACCTTGCGGTTGCTTTGAACACTGGGCAGATAAAAACGGGTTCTGCTTCTCGAAGTGATAGAATTGCCAAGTATAATCAGCTTTTGAGAATCGAGCAAAATTTGGGAGATATGGCTTATTTCCCTGGAAAAAATTTTAAATTTTTAAGCTAAGCTAGTATTTGTAAGTTGGCTGTTTGCGATGTATTTTCGCGATACAGCTAAACCTACACGGTTAAGAGTTGTTTTTAATATAGAATTAAAAAGATCAGAAAAAAATGTCAGATAAGGCTACACTTACATACGAAGGCAAAACATACGAGTTGCCAGTTGTTGAAGGAACAGAAAACGAAAGGGGAATTGATATTAGTAAGTTGAGAGCTCTATCGGGGCTAATTACACTTGATCCTGGGTTTAAAAATACTGGTTCTACTAAAAGTGCTATCACCTATCTAGACGGAGAAAATGGGATATTAAGATACAGAGGATACTCTATCGAAGAACTTGCAGAGAATGCTTCTTTCTTAGAGGTAAGCTATTTGATTATATATGGTGAATTGCCGAATAAATCGCAATATGAATTGTTCTGTAAAGAAATTACCGAGCATACCTTGGTGCATGAAGAAATCAAAAATATTTTAGATGGGTTTCCGTCTAATGCACATCCTATGGGTGTATTGTCTTCTTTAATCTCATCTTTAACGGCATTTTACCCAGAGTCTTTAGACCCTAATCGTTCTTCAGAAGAGGTACATTTGAGCATTATTCGCATAATTGCCAAAATACCAACTTTGGCTTCATGGGCATTTAAAAATGAAATTGGACACCCAGTAAATTACCCTGATAATAACTTAGAGTATGGGTCGAATTTCCTTAAAATGATGTTTGCGATTCCTTCTGAGGTTTATAAGCCAGATCCAGTATTAGCGGATGCTTTGAATAAGCTATTAATTCTTCATGCAGATCACGAACAAAATTGTTCAACTGCTACAGTAAGAATTGTAGGATCAAGTCATGCAAGTTTGTATTCTTCGGTTTCAGCTGGTATTTCTGCTCTTTGGGGACCGCTTCACGGTGGAGCTAACCAAGCAGTTATTGAAATGTTGGAAGCAATTAGAGCTGACGGCGGTGATGTTCAGAAGTATATGGACAAAGCAAAAGATAAAGATGATCCATTCCGATTGATGGGTTTTGGTCACAGAGTTTATAAAAACTTTGATCCTAGAGCTAAGATTATTAAGAAAGCTGCCGATTCAGTATTGGCTAAATTAGGAGTGAATGATCCAGTTCTTGAAATTGCTAAGGGACTAGAAGAAGTTGCATTGAAAGATCCATATTTCGTAGAAAGAAAGCTTTATCCAAATGTAGATTTCTACTCGGGGATAATCTACAGAGCAATGGGAATACCTACTCAAATGTTTACGGTTATGTTTGCTTTAGGTCGCCTTCCTGGTTGGATATCTCAATGGAAAGAAATGAGAGAAAACAATGAGCCAATTGGACGTCCAAGACAAATATATACTGGAGCTAATGAGCGATCATTTGTGAATATTGGCGATAGAAAATAAGCTAAAAAGAAAACTATATAAAAGCTTCCTTAATTAAACTAAGGGAGCTTTTTTTTGCTCTAATCTATCGTTATATTTGCTAAGATATAACGCTTGTCTTGAAAGTAAAGGGTAGAATATGGCTTGAACACAATGACCAAATTATATTGGGCGTTGGTCGCGTTCAATTGTTAGAACAGATAGCAATAGATGGTTCAATAAATAGTGCTTGTAAGTCTTTGAACATGTCATACAAAAAGGCCTGGAAACTTGTGGATTCTATGAATACGGTTGCTGATGAACCCCTAGTCGAAAAAGTAAGTGGGGGTAAAGGAGGAGGAGGCACCCGGGTAACCGATTTTGGAAAAGAAATGATTCAAAAATTTCGAACAGCTGAAGCAAATACTAAGCAGTTTTTTAAATCGGAATCCGAGCAATTTGACTGATGGAATTAGCCTTGTACATATTACTTCCTTTTGTGGCGTTTTTGTATGCTTCAGTTGGTCATGGAGGAGCAAGTGGGTATTTGGCACTTATGGCAATTATGGGAGTTTCAGCTATTTATATGAAGCCAACGGCACTAATTTTAAACCTTTGCGTCGCTGGAGTTGCTTTTCTGCAATTCAGAAGAATGGGCTATTTTAAGTGGAGGTTGTTTTATCCATTTATAATTACTTCAATTCCCGCTGCTTTAATTGGAGGCTACCTTAGCCTTGATGGAGAAATTTACAAGCGAATTCTAGGTGTACTATTGATTTTTGCAGTTATTAGAATGCTTTGGAGGCCAAATGTCGAAAAACAAGAAAACATCAAAATACCCATTTTTTACGGCCTCGTTTCAGGTGCATTAATTGGTTTCTTTTCGGGTTTGATTGGAATAGGGGGCGGAATTATTTTGTCACCACTTATTTTAGTGTTTGGTTGGGCCAGCGTAAAAGAAGCGGCGGCTGTTTCTGCATTGTTTATTTGGGTTAATTCCTTTGCGGGATTAATTGGGCTGTCAATTGCAGGGTTTGAGTTAGAACCAACTTATATACTGCTAATTGTTTCAGCTGTTGCAGGAGGTCTGGGAGGTGCTTATTTTGGGGGTTCAGTTTTAAATGCAAAGAAGCTGTCCTATCTGCTTGTTGGAGTTTTAACATTGGCTTCAATTAAACTAATAATGTTCTGATGGAAATTCAAGCAGTAATATTGGCTGGAGGGAAAAGCTCTAGAATGGGAACTGATAAAGGTTTGTTAGAGATAGCAGGGAAGCCTATGGTTCAGCATTTAATTGAAACTTTGCAACCATTAGCCGCAAATAGTTGGATCTCAACGTCAAATAAAATGTACATCCAATTTGGCGTTTCATTATTAACGGACGAGTATGATTCAATAGGACCGCTGGGTGGAATTCATATTGCATTGCAAAGAGCAACAACTCCTTTTGTTTTGGTTGTTTCTGTAGATGCGCCTTTTGTGTCAAAGGAATGTATTTTAAAGCTGAAAGGAAGTTGCGAGCAGGATACCATTGTGATTTCTAGGTGCGCTGGAAAACCCTACCCTTTAATTGGCTGTTATCCGGTAACAGCTTTAAAAAAGTTGGAAGAATATATTGATCAAGGAAATAGGTCAGTATTTGGCTTTTTGGAATCACAAAAAGTAAAAGAAATTGAATTTTCTGATCAGTTAAATGACTGTTTTCGAAATATAAATACACCACAAGATTTATCAGAAGTTCAAGGATGAAAGTAAAGATTACATTTTATGGTCAAACTTTGGAGATTGTAAATTCTAGTGAGATTGAAATGGAAATTAGCGAATCGACAATGGCTTATGATATTAGAAATTCGTTAGCAGAGAAGTATCCAAAATTGTCAACTGTTGAGTTGAAACTGGCAGTAAATAATAAGATGATCGCCAATGATTTAAAGTTAAATGATGGCGATGAAATTTCAATTTTACCTCCGTTTTCTGGAGGATAATAATTATGAGTATGGAAAAGAAATTAAGAAAGCCAAAACCAATTTTTAAGCAAGGAGCTATTTCAGCAGAATCTATTGGAGTGTCTATTGCAAACCACCAAACGAAAACGGAAATAGGAGCACATAATATTTTTATGGGTCAGGTGCGCGCGGATGAAATAGATGGAAAGAGAGTAATAGCAATAGAATATACAGCAAATGAAGCGTTGGCAAATGAAACTGTTTTTGCAATACGAGAGCAAGCATTCGATAATTACGACCTAACCTGTATGCACATTTATCATAGTTTAGGCGAGGTAAAAGCAGGAGAAATATGCCTTTTTATTTTTGTTTCTTCACCGCGACGGGATGCTGCAAATGAAGCATGCCGATTTATTTTAGAGGCCATTAAAAAGGAAGCTCCAATTTTTGGAAGGGAAATTTTTGAGGACAGTACACATCAATGGAAAAAGAACAGTTAGGGTGAATTAGTTAGTAGCGACGAGTTTTTAGTAACTAGTTGTTAACTGCTAACTAAATACTAATTATTAATAACTAAATAATGTTAGACATAACGCACAAATCAAATACCTTAAGAATAGCAGTAGCTCAGGCAATTGTTCAAGTTTCTAAACAAGAAACAATACAAGCAATTGAAGAAGGTACTGTGCCAAAAGGTGATGTGTTTTCTATGGCAAAAGCTGCGGGACTGCTTGGGGTAAAAAAAACATGGGAAATGATGCCCGATTGTCATCCTTTACCAATTGAGTTTACTGGTATTGAATATGCTATCGAAGGTTTAAACGTCATCATTTCTGTAACCGTAAAAACGATATATAAAACTGGGGTAGAAGTAGAAGCAATGCACGGAGCATCGATAGTTGCATTAACGTTGTACGACATGCTGAAGCCAATTGACAAAGGAGTAGAAATTAATAACATCAAACTGCTATCAAAGAAAGGTGGAAAGTCGGATTGGAAAGATAAGTTTAGAAAGGATTTAACGGCTTCAGTAATTGTTTGCAGTGATACTATATCGGCAGGACAAAAAGAAGATAGAGCAGGGCTGGCAATTTGCGAAAAGCTCAAAACTTTTGATGTGACAATTGAAAATTATTCAATAATACCCGATGAACTAAATCTAATTCAAGCTGAGGTATCCAAATCTAAAAACAAACACGATTTATTGATTTTTACAGGCGGAACGGGAATGTCTGTCCGAGATGTTACTCCAGATGCAGTTCGACCACTTCTAGATAGAGAAATGGCAGGTGTTATGGAAGCAGCTCGTTCTTATGGGCAAGAACGAACACCGTTTTCAATGCTTTCGCGCGGTGTTGCGGGAACTGCTGGAAGAACAGTAGTATTGACTTTACCAGGATCAACTAAAGGTGCGTCAGAAACTATGGACGCTTTGTTTCCGGCATTACTTCACATTTTTAAAATTATTGGCGGCGGTAGGCACGATTAAGGTTCTTCAATTTTTAAAATACTCCTTTTAAAAGTTCTATTTAATTGATCTTTTGTTGCTGCAGAAAGTGGGTTGTTTTTGATATGAATCAGTTTTAGTTTTAGGCTATAAAACTCGTTGGGAAGTTTGCTGATCTCATTGCCATTCAAATTAATTTCCTTTAGTTTTTTTAGATTTCCGATAGTGGGGCTGATGTTCAGTAAACTGCAACCTTCTAAGTTTAAGTGACGTAATTTTTTTAATTCAGAGAGTTTAATAAATGGATCGTCAGATTGCAAGCTTATGCTGCTTAAGTTAAGGTCCACCAAAATGGGGTAAAGCGCAGGATTGAAACTTGCCCAATCTAATTCATTGTCGCTAACTGAAAGTTTTATCAATTTATTAAGGCGCTCATTTTCTGGAAATGAAACAAAACCTGTGTGATAGAGGGTTAAGGTTTCTAGTTGTTTTCCTTCTCTAAAAATAGCAGCATGATTTTGTATTGGATTATTATCTATGTAAAGGAACTTAAGCGTAGATGGGAAAACCTCTCCTTCGGGTATTTTTGCAATAAAATTGTAGCGTAAATAAAGTTCTTCTACTACAAAATGAAAGTTTCCCAGTTGCGGAAAAAGGATAAGTTGATTGTTGTCGAGGTTAAGTCTTTTAAGAAAAGTAAGGCTATTAAGTCCAATTGAAAACTCTTTAATTCTATTATTGGCAATATCCAGCATTACCACATTCTGAAATTTATTGGGCATTATATCTACCTTCTGGATATTATTATCACTAAGAATTATGGAACGTAAGTTTGGGAACTTATACAACTGTTCTGGAAATTCGGTTAATTTTCGATTTCTTAAATCTATATTGTACACCGATTCAGGCTCGCGCAAAGCAAAACTTAAACTTGTATAAACCCTATTTTCAATAGTTTCGTCTAGTCCATTATAATAATATTGGCAACGAGCTGAATAGCTTATAGAGAGTAAAAACAGAAAACTTAGTATTCGGAAAGCAATCATAATATAAGAAGTGGTAAAGGTAAGTAAGCAAATTTTTAAAAGTGTTGGATATATCATTTTGATCCTTCTGGTTTTTTCGGCTTTACCTTATTCCAAACAAGTTAGGATTGCACAGATGCCACTTAAAATTGGTGGGAGTATTCCTGCTGATTTTGGAGATGTAATTATTGTTCCGGGAAGTGGCTGCAATCCAGGTCGAGGAACCGAAGAACGTTTGAATTTAGCTAGTTCTCTTTACCAAATTAAAAAGAGAAAGGTTATTCTTTCAGAAGGCACTTGTTTTCCGCATGAACGTAAGGGTTTTATTAAGCGGATGACTACCGAATGGAAAATTGATTTAGAAGATATTATTTGGGATACCTTGAGTTTGACTACTCAAGACAATATCAAGAATTCGCAGATTTTAGCTAAGGACTATGACTGCAAAAATGCGGTTGTATGCACTTCTCCATTTCATCAGATGCGCTGTGGAATATTGATGTTCAAACATTGGGATGGTGACTTTAAAATTGCCGCAATGCCAAAGGATATGCTTGAGATGGAAAAAGAACAAGTGTATATTGATCAAAGGGGTAAAACCTTAAAAGAAGAGTATTTAAAGAGCATATATGAGCTTGTTTTCTTCTTTTCAACTGAAAAGTAAAGCAGGTTTTATTTGTTTCTTTTGCAGACAACGAGCATCATTTCTTCAAGTTAAACCTGGAGCTAATGGGCGTGTTTTTGATTAAAGAGACAACCAGTCCGTACTGCAATAAGTGGCTTTTCATGGTGTTGCAGATGTCCTTTATTTATCAGTAAAGCTTAAAACAGTTCGAGCTAACTAATTCTGAGGTTTGGGTTTGTTATGTGAGTTAGAGTTGTTTCCTGAATTATTCCCTTTGTTTTTGTTTTTAAACCACGGTTTTTTGCCTCCTTTGGCTTGCGGACGTTTTCCCTTAAAGTTTCGATTATTTCCTCCGCCACCTTTTCCTTTTTTTGAACCAATTTGAGATTTCGGGTCATATTTAGGACTTTCTCCTATTTCAGATGGTGTGTCTAATTTGTCAAGAGTTCTTTCTATAAGTTCTTCAACATTCATCATCTTCAGTTGGTCATCTTCATTCACAAATGAAATGGCTGTACCTTTTGACTCAGCACGGGCGGTACGCCCAATTCTGTGCACATAATCTGCAGCATCATTTGGCATGTCAAAATTCATGACATGACTTAGTCCTTGAATATCAATTCCACGACTTAAGACGTCAGTAGCAACTAATATTTTGATATTACCAGCTTTAAAGTCTCTTAATCGCTCTTGACGTTCAGATTGTTCTCTTCCCGAGTGCAAACTCTTTATAGAATGCCCATCCTTAATTAATGCTCTTTCAATTTGATCAACCATCTCTTTTCGAGAGGCGAAAATGATCATGTTCTGAATGTCTTCGTTTTTTAGAATATGAGACGCAAGCGCTAGTTTGTTTGGATTGTAAACGTTATAAATAACTTGATTTACTCCTTCAGCTGGCTTGGCTATTGCCAAATTAATTTGTTCAGGTTCTTTTAGAATTTGCTTTGCAAGCACCCTGATTTGGGTTGCCATTGTAGCCGAGAACATTAAAGTTTGCCTGTTTTTGGGAGTTTTATCAATGATTTTAGTGATGTCATCAATAAACCCCATGTCTAACATACGATCTGCTTCATCAAGGACTAACATCTCTAATCCAGATAGGTCAACATAACCCAAATTCATATGGGCCATCAATCTACCAGGTGTTGCGATGATTAAATCGGCTCCTTGCTCTATTGCAGTTTTTTGCTGAGAAAAATCACCGCCTTCACCACCACCAAATACGGGAATAGAACTAATTCCTAAAAAGTATCCAATGGCTTGAACTTGCTCATCAATCTGCACGGCTAGTTCCCTAGTTGGAACTATTATTAGTGTTCTTACTTTATCATTTTTCGATTGGGTAATTTTCTCCAACATTGGAATAAGAAAGGCGGCTGTTTTTCCAGTACCTGTTTGAGCGCACCCAATAACATCTTTTCCGTCTAAAATAACTGGTATTGCTTGGTCTTGTATAGGGGTGCAATTTTCAAACCCCATATATCCGACAGCTTCTTTTAGGCTGTCAGAGATTTTTAATTCGTCAAATTTCATGTGTATTTATTAATGACTTTTTTCGTCATATAGAACTCACAAATAAAAACAATCCTTTTTAAAAGGAATGATAGTTTTTAATATGTCGTTTCATTGATGCCAAAGATGGGGTAAAATCTTTAGTAATTTCTTTTTAGCTTAAGCATATAACAAAGCAGACTAGTTAATTGCACTAAATTCTTCTGCAAATTTGAATATTAAGCTTTCAAAAACATGTTTTTATCATAGTTTTTTTGGTGAAATCAATCTTGTGTCTTTTAATTGATTCGACCTAAAATGCACTAGATTTTTCTAAATAATGACCAAAAGGGGCCTTCGAATATTAATAGTGGTTTTACTTAATATAAAAACGCTGGTTCACCACTTTTACATGCAACATCGCTGGGTTCTGCCGGCAAGATACAGGTAGATACAATGCCCGTTTTACGGTTATATTCTTCCTCAAGTTCAGTATATTCTTTTACTTTTTGCAAAAAATCCGCTACATCCAGTTCAGTGGAGTAAGCGATATACCCTTGAGGCCCCCCACAAGCTTTAGATCCATATGCGGTATACTCCCATATAGAAGAATCAGTGCAAGTTTTAGAGTTTGACAAGCTGTTTATTTCCTCAAAACGCAGGTTTAACTCATAGCAAAGTGGCTCAGATTCTTCAATCACCTCCACTGGATCTTCTCGTTTACATGCAATGGAAAGAAGTAATAATCCAAAAAATAATGTTCGATACATAATGGCTATCGTTCTGCGATTTCTTTAATCTGCTCTATCATAGTGCATAAACCACTCTCGGTATGTTTTCTTTTTTCTTCAGTCGGGAAACCTTCTTGTTGCCATGTGAATTTTACTTTTCCTTCTGAAAGTTGTTCAATTCGATAGGTAACAATGAAATAATTTTCAATTTTACCTTCAGTGCCTGACATACTGCTCCAGTAGTTGTATTTAAGCAATTCATTTTCCTTTACTTCAAGTACGTTGCCTTTGTCATTGTAAACATGACCTTCGTAATTGCCTTGAAAAACTATTGGGCTTCCAACTTTCCAATCAGTATTCGTTTCGGTCCCGTACAGGTAAACCTTTATTTTTTCAGGATTTGTCATTGTGTCCCAAACTGATTCGCAAGTTGCATTAATTTCTATGCTTTGTGAGGCTTTAAGTGCGGTATTCATAGTGATAGTTTGCGACTAATTTAAGAACAAAACGGTCACTCGACCTTATTGCGCCTTTTCAAACAATCCAGTATCGTCTAGCACATACTCTAAAATAGGTCGACATTTGTTTTTACAAGCAGGATAAAATTTCAAGTGCTCACGTTCTTTACTTTTTGGAGTATTTCCCCACCAAAATTCAGTAATAGCAATTGGTTTTAAATTGTGCTCAATAGCATATTGTAACAGCTTAGGAGCGGCACATTCTCCTGCTGCGGCTGGAGGAGAGCCTTGAACCGAATTTTCAAATATTTCCAATACGTTTTTTGTTGCTCCGTGGATGTTTGTAAATTGGTAATTCTCGAAAAGTCGCTGTTGTAGCAAATATGATTTTTGCTTTCTCCTTTCTTTAAGAACACTGATTTCCTTTAGGTCTGATGCCTTTTTGATTTCATTGCTCAGTTCTGTTAATTCAGTCATGCCCTTATTGATAAAAAAATCTTCGGTAGCATCATCAAACACAGATGGAACAAATTCTTCGCAAACTACATCAATTGCTATTTTCCCAGAAACAGTTCCCAAATAGCCAAAGCTTTTGTCTGCTTTTTGAATCACCAAAACCCCAAACATTTTTCCTTTTTGGCAGCTGAAGTCGTAGTTCCATTTTGGAATTTCTGATTCAATAAAGTCTTGAAATTCTTTAGCAGCAATTTGCCCAATTTCTGGAATAAACGTCCCAAATGGGTTGTTGAGGTCTTTTGGAATTTCAAGGTTTGAAATGTACGATTTGAAGTTAAAAACAAGTTGATGTTTCACAACGCAAAAATGGCTCAAATTCAGTTGATTATTTCCAGATATCAAATAGCGTGACACAACAGTCTCCGGAATAATATTAAAACGTAGTTGAATTTAAATACTCTAAAAATGCATCCGACCGAGATATAAACCCATTGTCTATAAAGTAAAATGAAATAAATAAAAGGGCAAAACCAATCACCATTCCTTTGTAGTAACCTGGTACACCAAAGAATAAAACGGTAAGTGATAAAATTGCTAGGATTGGATAAATCTTCATTAAGGTTTTTCCTGCCTTGTTATCGTTGATGTGTTTCTCTTTTTCCAGCACTATTGCCTCAGCTTTTGATTTTTCAAATTGAGCAATGCTTTCTACTGCGTGGGCTGGCCGAGAATATAGAATATAACTTCCGTAGCCAACCAAAGCAACGACCAAAATCCCAAACGGAATAATAGCACCGCGGAGCAGTTCGTTTTCACTTCTAATAATTCCGAAGAATGCAATAATTACCAGAATTCCAATTCCAATCATTATGCGACCTTGTAAAACTTCGTTTTTTGCCCAAGTGTTCGTGTATTCAATAAAATTCATAGCCTTTTAATTTTAGGTATTCTAGCCATAAATTTAGATGACGAATTCAGTTTGAAGATTCAATACTGTCTTTTTTGAATTTATAATCCTTATGGCAATCGTAACAATGGTATTTGCTGGAAAATATTGGAATTGGTATTCCTAGAACCACCCAAATTACTAACGAAAGTTTACCATTGAATTTTTTACCATCAATATTTCCCGAGTCACAAACTTGACATTTGATGTTAGACTCAGAATAATTTACGTTTAAGTCGTTCGAGTCTTTTAGAATTTGAATGGCCTGCTTGACATCTTGTTCTTGAACTTCTAACTTGACTCCGCCAATAGCATTGGAGTAAAAATTATGAACCTGAACCGTCAACTCATCACGCACAAAACACTCAATGCCATGAGCTTCCAGCTTGCTCCTAGAAATAGCCATTTCATGCGGGTAGCTGTATGTTGCAATGGTGATGAGTTTCATTTTGGTGAAACCACCTAATAACAATACTTATTCGCATCAATCATTTTACTAGCAATCATTTGCCTGGCCATTTTAGGATTAAAAGCTTGCACTTTGGTAAAGCGTTTTATGCCCATCAATTGCATGCGCAATTCATCGCCTTCAGCAAAAGAGTTGAGTGCGTCCTTACCCGCTTTATTGATTTTATCGGCAACGTCGTAAATGTAGGTTTGTACCATTGCAATTTGCTCCTGTACGTTTTCTTCGCCTTTTAACGTTGCCAGTTTTTCAACTCTTAGCAACACACTTTCTGCTGCATAAGTCCAAATGGCCATATCGGCTACGTTCATCAAAATCTCTTGTTCCTTGGACAAGGTCATCATCAATTTTTGAGCGGCAGAACCAGCAACCATTAACACTGATTTTTTGAAATTCTGAACGTACTTTTTCTCTTTTTCAAACAAAGCATCACCGGGTTCAGAGAAATCGGGAATAGACATCAGTTCGTCGGCAACTTTCATGGCTGGTCCCATTAAATCCAATTCGCCTTTCATGGCTTTTTTGAGCAGCATATCTACAATCAACATACGGTTGATTTCGTTTGTGCCTTCAAATATTCTATTGATTCGTGCATCGCGGTAGGCTCTATCCATTGGGGCTTCTGCCGAATATCCCATTCCACCATAGATTTGAACGCCTTCGTCCATCACGTAATCTGTAACTTCTGAACCCAATACTTTTAAAATAGCGGCTTCGGCGGCAAACTGTTCAACACCTTTCAAGAGGGCAGAGGCATGATCCATTCCGTCTGCTTCTAGTGCTTTTATTGCATTGCCCATATCTCGTGTGCAACGATACAATGCAGATTCTAAAACGAAGGTTTGTATTGCTTGTTCGGCGATTTTGTGTCTTATGGCACCATACTTAGAAATGGATCTTCCAAATTGACTGCGCTCGTTTGCATAGTTCACCGAAATGTCAATGCCTTTTTTACAGCCACCTAGACATGCGCCTGCTAGTTTTATTCTTCCAATATTTAAAATATTCAAGGCGATTTTAAAACCTTTGCCTGGTTCTGAAAGTAGGTTTTCAACGGGTGCTTTGCAATTTTCAAAAAACACCTGAACAGTAGAAGAACCTTTGATGCCCATTTTCTTTTCTTCGGCTCCAAATGAAATGCCTTCGTAACCGCGCTCTACAATAAAAGCAGAAAGATTTTCATCGTCTCCAATTTTTGCAAAAACAGTGTACACATCTGCAAAACCGCCATTGGTAATCCACATTTTTTGACCGTTGATGAGGTAATGTTTTCCGTCTTCAGTAAGTGTTGCTTTGGTCTTCCCAGAATTGGCATCAGAACCAGAGCTAGGTTCAGTCAAACAATAAGAAGCCTTCCATTCAGCCGTAGCTAATTTTGGAATGTATTTGTCTTTTTGAGCTTTGTTTCCGTAATACAGAATAGGCAAGGTTCCGATTCCTGAATGTGCTGAAAAGGCAACTGCAAAAGAATGCCCGGCTCCAGTAACTTCCGTAACCAACATTCCAGTTACGAAGTCTTTTGCCATTCCACCATATTCTTCTGGAATAGATACGCTAAGCATACCCAGTTCGCCTGCTTTATCAAGCAAAGAGGGCATTAACCCTTCTTCCATAGAATCGATGCGTTCTAGATTGGGAAATACTTCTTGCTCCAAAAAATCATTACAAGTTTGAGCAATCATCAATTGTTCTTCATCCCACTCTTCAGGAATAAAAATATTTTTCGCCTCTGTTTCTTTTATTAAGAATTCTCCACCTTTTATGCTCATACTTCGCTTTTTAGGTACAACGTTTCAAGTATTACGTATTACGTTTGGTCGCTTCTGATTAGCGTAATACGTTGTACGTTTTTTCGTTGTACGCAGATTAATTAATTAGTTCGTAAACACCAGCTGCTCCTTGCCCGGTTCCTACACACATGGTAACAATGCCGTATTTCTGTTTTCTTCTTCTCATTTCATCAAACAACTGCACCGATAATTTTGCACCGGTACAACCCAATGGATGACCTAAGGCAATAGCGCCTCCGTTTACATTTACGATATCAGGATTCAATCCCAATTCTCGAATAACGGCAACGCTCTGAGAAGCAAATGCCTCGTTCAACTCTATTTGTTCAATATCATTTAAAGTGAGACCCGCTTGCTTTAATGCTTTCGGAACCGCTGCTAATGGGCCCATTCCCATAATTTTTGGTTCTACTCCAACTGGAGCATACGATGCTAATCGTGCAATCGGTTTAAGCCCAAGTTCGTTTACCATACGCTCACTCATTACGATTGCAAAGGCAGCTCCGTCACTAGTTTGAGAGGAGTTCCCTGCCGTTACGGACCCCGTTGCATTAAAGACCGGGCGTAACTTAGCCAATACTTCAGTCTTTGTATTCGGTCGAACGCCTTCGTCGGTATCTACGGTATACGTTCTAGTTTCTCTTTTTCCGTCTTTCAAGAACGTTTCTTCTACTTCAATTGGAATAATTCCATCTTTAAAGTTTCCGTTTTTTATTGCTTCTGCGGCCTTGCGATGCGAATGAAATGCAAATTCATCTTGTTCTTCTCTTGATATTTTAAAACGCTGCGCAACCTCCTCAGCTGTCAATCCCATTCCCCAATACCAGCCTGGGTTTTCTTTTCCAACTTTGTGATTTGGAACAACTCTCCAGCCACCCATAGGAATAAGGCTCATACTTTCAGCTCCTCCAGCAATAATGCAATCTGCCATTCCAGCTCGAATTTTTGCTGTTGCAATAGCAATGGTTTCCAATCCAGAACTGCAATATCTATTAACTGTCTGGCCAGGAATTTTATCGGAATCAAAACTCATAAGAGAAATCAATCGACCAACGTTTAGTCCTTGTTCAGCTTCCGGCATTGCATTACCCACGATTAAATCGTCTATTCGGTCAACTTCCAATCCAGGAACCTCAGCCATCAATCCTTTAATAACTTGAGCGGCTAAATCATCAGGGCGTAGAAATCTAAATCCACCTTTGTTTGCTTTGCCAACGGCTGATCGTTTAGCACTAACTATATAAGCATCCATATTTTTCGTATTAGGTATAACGTATAACGCACAAAGTATTACGCGTGTGGCGTTCTACTTTTGTACTGTTCTTTTTAATTTAAAAATCATGTTCATTATTTTGTTCAGCCTGTCAAGTTGCTTAACAAGGTCTTCTCGCTTAACGTATTTAAGCCGAATTGCAATTTCTAATTGAGTATCGACTTCACAACAAGAAGCAAAGGCGATTCCAAGAAACTGTTTGAATTCACCAGGATTATTCCTTCCTGCTCCTTCTGCAATATTTGAGGGAACAGAAACGGCAGCCCTTCTAAGTTGATTGGAAAGTGCAAATTTTTCAGAATCTGGGAATGCAGAAACAATTTTATAGACTTCTTCGACCATATCCATAGCCTCCTGCCATACTCTAAGTTCCTTGTACTTGTTCATTTCTATTATTCCTATTTCTAAATTTCAGTAAGCAATTAACGTAATACGTAAGCCGTTGAACGTAATACGTTGTAAATTAATTACGTAACACTTTTCCCGTCTTAATTATACTCTGCAATCGCTCCAAAGTTTTCCTTTCTGCGCACAACTCTAGAAAAGCTCGTCTTTCCATATCTAATAAATATTGCTCGCTTACTTGTGTTTCTTCCGATAAATCACCACCACAAAGAACCCATCCTAATTTCTCAGAAATCAATTGATCGTGTTCTGACATGTAATTTCCTGATTTCATAGAATCTGCCCCGACATAGACAATACCCAATCCTTCTTGACCCAATACCGTAATGTCTGTTCGTTTTTGAGGTTGAGTGTATCCGTTTCTAGCCAATTGCAGAGCAGATTCTTTTGCTCTTTTGAGTTGCAATTTTCTACTTACAACAATTTCATCAATGCCTTCTCTCAAGTATCCTAAATCAAATGCTTCGTATGCGGAGGTTGAAACTTTTGCTTGTCCAATCGTCAGGAACTTGTTTCTAAGCGTATTGATTTTTACATCCCCGTCTCGAAATGCATCGCTGCATCGTAATGCAAATTCTTTGCTGCCACCGCCGCCGGGAATAACTCCAACTCCAAATTCAACTAAGCCCATGTACAATTCTGCATGCGCCACTACTTTATCACCGTGCATGCTCATTTCGCAACCGCCACCAAGTGCCAGGTTGTGAGGTGCTACAATAACAGGAATGGAAGAATGTCGCACGCGCATCATGGTATTTTGGAATGCCCGAATCGCGAAATCGAGTTCGTCGTATTCTTGCTCGACAGCCATCATGAATATCATTCCGACATTGGCACCTGCGGAGAAATTGTCACCAGTATTCGATATTACGAGTCCATCATATTCAGCTTCAGCTAAATCAATAGCTTTATTTATTCCAGCTAAAACTTCACCACCAATGGTGTTCATTTTTGTGTGGAATTCTAGGTTTATAATTCCATCTCCAATATCCGTGATGGTGGTCCCTGAATTTTTCCAAATAGTGTTTGATTCTCGAATAACATTTAGATCTAAAATCTGATCCGCACCTGGAACTAGTTTCTGAGATTTACTTGAGATATCATAAAATGACTTTGAGCCTTCAATACTTGAATAGAAAGACGTTGAGCTAGCAGCTAACATTTCTTCTACCCATGGAGCAGGGGAGTAGCCTTCTGCTTTCATTTGTTTTAAAGTCGCCTCAACACCTAAAACATCCCAAGTGGCAAACGGCCCTAATTTGTAACCAAAACCTGCACAAACTGCATCATCGATTTTGTACAATTCATCTGAAATTTCAGGAATGCGATTCGATGCATATTCCAACATTGAGAAGAACATTTTGCGGTAGAATTCTCCTGCTTTATCTTTTCCTTTAAGCAGCATTGGAAGACGCTTTTTTAAGTCTTCCACAGGCTTAGTCATTTCCAGTGTAGCAAATTTTGCCCTTTGCTTAGGTTCGTATTCTAGAGTATTGAGGTTTAGAGATAGAATTTGAGACTTACCTTTATCATCCTTTACTTTCTTATAAAACCCCTGATTTGTCTTACTTCCCAACCAGCCATTTTCGACCATTTTTGAAACGTAACTCGGAATTTTGAAAGTATCAATTTTTTCATCTTTTGGTGCGGCAGACTTTAAGCCATTCGCAACGTGAACTAAGGTGTCAAGTCCAACCACATCGCAGGTTCGGAAAGTTGCAGACTTTGGTCGTCCAATAACAGGACCTGTAAGTTTATCAACTTCATCAACCGTAAGCCCGATTTCTTCTACAATGTGAAACAATGCCATTATGGAGAAAACACCAACACGGTTTGCAATAAAAGCCGGAGTGTCTTTGCAGAGTACTGTTTCTTTTCCTAAAAAGCGCTGTCCGTAATCCATTAGAAATTCGGTAACCTCTGGGTTGGTATAATCCGTTGGAATAATTTCTAATAAAGGTAAATAGCGAGGAGGGTTGAAAAAGTGAGTCCCACAGAAATGCTTTTTGAAATCTTCTGTGCGTCCTTCTGTCATTAAATGAATTGGAATGCCAGACGTGTTTGAAGTGATAAGCGTTCCAGGAGATCGAACAGCTTCAATTCTCTCAAATAGAGATTTTTTAATATCTAGGTTTTCAATAATTACTTCGAGAACCCAATCGCAGTCTTTTATTTTATCTAGATCATCTGTAAAGTTACCGGTCGAAATTCTATTTGCAAATGACTTTCGATAAATAGGGGAGGGATTGCTTTTCAAAGCAAATTGAAGTGAATCGTTAACGATTCGATTTCGTACCGCCTTATCATCAATAGATAGATCTGCTTTTTTTTCCTTGTCATTTGCTTCTTTGGGAACAATATCCATTAGAATTACTTCCAGTCCTACATTTGCGAAGTGGCAGGCAATTCTTGATCCCATTACACCGGAGCCGATAACGGCTACTTTTTTAATTCTTCGTTTCGTCATATTGTGGTAGTGCTTCAAAGATGTTTTCGTTACTTAACACGCTATTAATTATTTCCATGACCTCAAAGAATTTTTTCTTCTGTGAAGCCGATATTTTTTTATCCAGATAATCATTAAAGTGAAGAACCGCTTCGCGCGATGCCTCACGTTTTTTTCTCCCTAATTCACTTAAACAGATATGTACTTTTCTACGATCGATTTCATTGGATTGTTTGAAAATGTACCCCTTTTTTTCCATGGACTTTAGGGTTCTGGTTAAACTTCCTGGTTCCATTCCAATTTTAGGCCCTAGTTGTGTGCTGGGCGTGCCGTTTTCTTGATCGATATTCAAGAGGACATAACCCATGGTCATGGTTAAATCATGTCTTGAAGCAATAATATTGTAATGCCTGTGCACGCCATGCCAAGACCAACGGAGAGGATAATCGAAAGTTTCTTCGGGTTTCATGCTTCCAAAGCTAACTAAATTTACTATGCGCGCATAGTAAAAATGTTAATTTTTTTATCCTTCGAAAGTGAGGGAGACCAAGAAAACTCTTGATCGAATTCGGTCAATTGGATTTGCGAATAATGTGTTGTCTTGAATAAGTTGATCACCTAAGCCCATGGATAGCTTGAATTCTGGACTGAATTTGAAATATTGCAAGAAAAAGTCAAAACCAAAACCTACTTGATAGTGATAAGTGTTTTTTGATAGTTTGATAACAATATCATCAGGATTTGATGAGTTGTTTCTTGAGTCTTCTTGGCTTACTAGGTCGTAACTGTACATGAATCCACCCAGCACGTATGCCGCAAAATTATTGTCTCTTGCACTTCTTAGTTTTAGATTTAATGGAAAATCAAGGTAGGTGCTTTCCACGGGTTTGGAAAACTTTTGATCTACTTCTCCTCTAAAAGAACGAAATTCATATTGAACGTTTCTTTGAGAAAATGACAGAGTAGGTATAAATCTTAGATTGAAGTGTGGACCCAAATGAAGGTCAGTTACGATACCTAAATTAAAGCCCAACTGAGGATCGACTTCTAATCTTTTGAGTGAATCGTTTCTGGAAAGGTCATAATCGATGGTAAAGTCTGAAGAGTTAATGCCCAACGAAAACCCAAAGTGCATAAACTTGTCATCAAATGTAGAAAGGTTACTAATTTTCGTTCTGGTATATCTATTGCGTTGAGCGAAAACAGATATGCTTGTCATTAAAACAGCAAACACAATTATATTTCTAATCGTTTTCAAACCTTTCTTAGTCTTTTTCAGCCAAATATATGCTGGCAATTCCAAACGTTAACGGGAAAGCCTTGATATTGGTATAACCAACTTTATCCATTATTTTGACAAAAGCAGCTCCGTAAGGGAATGCGTCCACTGATTCGGGCAGGTAAGTATAGGCCCGAGCGTCTTTTGAAATCAACTTTCCTATTCCTGGAAGAATATTTTTAAAATAGAAATTATATAACTGTTTTATTGGAAAGGCCTGAGGTTTACTAAACTCTATTATCGCAACAGCGCCTTTAGGTTTAAGCACTCTTCGCATATCGGATAGCCCTTTTTCTAAATCCTCAAAATTTCTTACTCCAAAAGAAACCGTTATTGCGTCAAAGGTATTGGTCTCAAATGGAAGGTTTTCAGAATCTCCGTATTGAAATGAAATCTTGTCTTGATGACCTTTCTTTTTTATTTTTTCAACTCCCACTGCTAGCATATCACGACTAATGTCGGCTCCAATGATTTTGTCAGGATTAAGAGCTAATGCTTCTAGGGCAAAATCACCCGTACCGGTAGCAATATCGAGCATTTGCTTTGGCTGATAAGGTTTTAACAATCGAATTGCTTTTTTGCGCCAAAGAATATCGATTCCCAATGATAAAATGTGATTCAGGAAATCGTATTTGTGCGCAATGTTGTCAAACATTTCGGCTACCTGTTCCTTTTTGGTAGTATCTGTTTTTTTATAGGGCGTTACTTGTGACATTATTTGTTTTTAAATGATAGACAAAGTTTCGTCCAACAAGTTTTGTTTATCGATAGAAACTACACCAGTATTTTCGCACACCAATCCGCCTGCAAGGTTTGAAACTTGTGCTAGAATTGAAGTGTTCAATTTTGCAGCTAAACACAAAGTAGCAACTGCAATAACAGTGTCTCCAGCACCACTAACATCTGAGATGTTTCTGATATGTGCTGGAAAGGTTTTATTGCTTTTTCTGTCTGAGATAAAGACGCCTTTTTCGGATAAGGTTATCAATGATATTTCATGATTTAGTTTGGATCTTAGTTGCACATCAGCTTCAAGAATGGCATTATGTTCTTTTGGGATTTTGATGCCAAGGCCATCTCCTAGCTCTTTAAAATTTGGCTTAAACAACGTGACATTTTTATAGTCTAAGAAACGTTCTCTTTTTGGGTCAACAGCAATAGGAATTTTAATTTTATTGCCCAACTTAACCACTCGTTGAATTAGTCCGCTGGTTATGCTGCCCTTATCGTAATCTTCAAAAATTATCGCAGAAATATTTTCTGTTTCGATTAAATTTTTAATTCGAGAGAACAGGGTGTCTTCATCAGCTTTAAGCAAAGGCTCGATAATTTCTTCATCTACACGAGCAATTTGCCTACCTCCACTTATTATTCTTGTTTTAACGGTTGTCACTCTATGCAGAGACTGCACGATACCGGCATTATCCAAACCATCATTCACCATCAGGTCATTAAACTGCTCACCCGGCGAATCGTTTCCTATCACAGAGCATAAAATTGGTTTAGCGCCCATAGATTTTATGTTTCTGGCTACATTGGCTGCACCTCCAAGACGATATTCTCTTTTTTCAACATCAACCACTGGCACGGGTGCTTCTGGTGACATTCTATTCACTGTTCCATATACATATGCATCTATCATGGCATCGCCAATAATAAGCACTGTCATGTGGTTGAATGACTCAAAAGCATTTTTGATTTTTTTATTCATGGATGTTCAGTGAAGTTTATCTAAAGCCTTTTTGATGCGATTTCCGGCTTCAATTAAATCTTTCTCAGATGTAGCATAAGATAAGCGGATACATTCTGGGTTTCCAAATGCACTTCCTGTAACTAGCGCAACTCTTGCATCCTCTAATAGATACATGCAAAGGTCATCTGCGTTTTTTAGGATTTTCCCATTTACCTGTTTGCCAAAGAAGTATTGTACGTCTGGAAATAGATAAAATGCTCCCGTTGGTACGTTGCATCTCATGCCTTTTATACTTCCAAGTTTTTCAAGCATTAAATCCCTGCGGTTTAGAAAAATATTTTTCATTTCATCAACAACAGATGGATTAGCTTCAACGGCAGCTTGAGCAGCTTTTTGAGCAATGGAAGAAGGGGCCGATGTTATTTGTCCTTGCATTTTTGCAACGGCTTTTGCAATCCACAATGGAGCTCCGATATAACCTATTCTCCATCCAGTCATTGCGAATCCTTTAGAAACACCATTAACTGTAATTACTTGGTTGTACAGGTCCTTAAAGCTCGCGATTGAAAAGTGGTCTTCTCCGAAGTTTATGAGTTCGTATATTTCATCTGCTATTACAAAAACACCTGGGTGATTAACCAGTACGTTTTTTAACGATTCAAGTTCATCTTTGCTGTATACCGAACCACTAGGGTTGCAAGGTGAGCTGAACATTAGCATTTTGGTTTTTTCGGTAATCGCTTTTTCCAGCTGATCGGCTGTGATTTTAAAGTCGGTTTCTACATTTGCATTAATAAATACAGGCACTCCTCCTGCCAATTTTATTATTTCTACATAACTCACCCAATATGGTGTGGGCACAAGAACTTCGTCTCCATCATTAACCAAGCTTAGTAATACGTTCGCTAGGGATTGTTTTGCTCCATTAGAAACCACAATTTGTTCTGGTGCATAATCCAGATTATTATCTCTTTTGAACTTATTTGATATCGCTGTTAGTACCTCACGATATCCTGAAACAGGCGGATAATGCGTATAATTTTCATCAATAGCTTTTTTTGCAGCCTCTTTAATGAAGTCTGGAGTATTAAAATCTGGCTCTCCAAGGCTGAGACTAATTACATCAATACCCTGTGCCTTCAACTCTCTACTCTTAGCTGCCATGGCAAGCGTTTGCGATTCTGAGAGTGATTTTATTCGATTCGAAAGATACTTTTCCATAAGTTTAAATCAACTCACAAAGCTATATATTTCCAATTGTTGAAACTTGCAAAATACAAGCTCTTGGTTCAATCATTTTACGATATTTGACATTCTAAATTTGAACCTATGGATTTTTTGCTTGAAATACTAAAAATTACTATTCCTGGACTTATTGTTTTTGCCACATCTTACTACGTCTTAAAGCAAGTAATGGAGGGTCAGTTTAAGCGCAGAGAATTAGAGCTAAGAAGAGCAGAAAAACAATCTTTTACTCCAAATAAGATAAATGCGTATGAGCGTCTTACCCTATTTCTTGAAAGAATTCATCCTGCTGATATGGTTTTGCGCGTTCATCAAAAGGGAATGAAAGGAAGAACATTCCAGCAAGAACTCATAAAAACTATAAGGACGGAATATCAGCATAATTTGACACAGCAATTGTATGTATCAAACACAGCTTGGCATTTGGTTAAAACAGCCAAAGAAGAAACCATAAAAATGGTAAATATTTCTGCTGCAAAAATGCCAGACGAGGCATCAGGAATTGATTTGAGTAATATGATTTTTCAACTGTTGAGTCAAATTGAAAAGAATCCAGTGGATTTAGCCAAAGAATATTTGAAGCAAGAGTTGCGAAAAGCTATTTGAAATAAAAATCGGTTAGCAGGTCAGCTGCAATAAAAGGGTCGAGTTTTCCATTTTCTACAAGCTTCTCCGTTTCAGCAAGTTTTTTCTTAAAACTGTCATTTTGCTCTATTCTTTGGGTGAGTTGTTCTGATAAACTTTGTTTGAACCAATTTACAGCCTGTAACTTTCGGTTTTGCTCAAAAAAATTATTGAGCTTTATGTGTTCGATATATTGATTGCATTTGGTCCAAATTTTATCTATTCCTTCATTATTTAATGCGCTCATGGTGTCGACAGTAGAAGTCCAGCCTGATTTTCCAAGTGGAAAGTAATGCAGTGCCTGTTGAAGCTGGCTAGCGGCGACTTTAGCATTTTGGGAATTATTCCCGTCAGCCTTATTGACAACTAGAATATCAGCCATCTCCATTATTCCGCGTTTAATACCTTGAATTTCATCACCGGCATTAGATAATAATAACATTAGAAATACATCGACCATAGAATGAACCTTAGTTTCAGATTGGCCGACACCTACGGTTTCTATAAGAATTAAATCGTAACCAGCTGCTTCGCACAATAAAACACTTTCTCTTGTTGCCCTAGCAACGCCTCCAAGTGCACCTGAGGTAGGCGAGGGGCGAATGTAAGCGTCACTATGCGCACTCAACTGATCCATTCGAGTTTTATCTCCTAAAAGACTTCCCTTCGAAATTTCACTACTAGGGTCTATAGCTAAAACACATACTTTTTTTCCTTTGGAAATAGCATGTAATCCAAATGACTCTATGAAGGTTGATTTTCCTACTCCAGGCACTCCTGTTATGCCAATTCGAATTGACTTTCTAGAAAAGGGCGTTGCTAATTGTACTAGCTCTTTAGCGATTTTCCGATGTTCAGTTTTAGTACTTTCAACTAATGTTAAAGATTTACTGAGCCATTCTCTTTTACCTGCAATAAGGTGTTTGAAAATCCCTGGAGCGTCGACAAGTTCTCGCTTTTTTATCTTTATGTTAGGTCTAACTGCCATTTTAACGCAGTCTTTGGTCAAAAGCAATTATTGGAGTTTCGCAATCTCCCGATTTTAGGTCACTAATTTTTCCTGTGTACGTTGCATTTACTCTCAGTTTGTTTTGAGATAATTTTTCTCTGGTAATTTCAAAGTTTCTCAATTTGCCAAGGTCCTGCTCTTTTTCACTTACACTTCCTGCATCAAACATCAGTTTAACCGAAAAAAGAGAGTCTCCTTGAGTGTTTAATTTGTCAAAAGAAATACCGGTCACAGTTGCTGAGAATTTCCGAACATGCCAGTCACAAGGGCCATTCACGTCTGCATTGCTGCAGCTTAGTACAAATGCAGAGAAAAAAGCTAGATAAATCTTTTTCATAAAATTGAAGTTCGCATTAAGTTCAATCAAACCTACAAAATATGACAAATAAACAAAGCTCTAGTTTTGATTCATTGAATATTCGGTTGACTTATTATTCCTTAACGAATTGACAGAATTTTGACATACAAATAATACTAGTCTAGAATTACATTTGCATTTTAAACTAAGAAGTACAAAATGGAAGTAAAAGAACATCACAAGTGTATTATTGTTGGTAGCGGCCCAGCGGGTTATACTGCAGCTATATATGCAGCAAGAGCAGACATGAAACCAGTTATGATAATGGGAATGCAGCCAGGGGGTCAGCTAATGGATACCACAGAGGTGGATAATTTTCCTGGCTACCCAGAAGGAATTACGGGTCCGGTTATGATGGAGGAGTTCAAAACACAAGCAGAACGTTTTGATACTGATGTAAGAAGTGGCTTTGTAACTAAAGTTGACTTTTCTGGACCTGTGCATAAAGTGCAAGTCGATAACCAAGATTGGCTTTCGGCTGATTCAATAATTATTTCAACAGGCGCTTCAGCAAAGTGGTTGGGCTTAGAATCTGAGTTAAGGTTGAGAGACTTGGGAGGAGGAGTTTCTGCTTGTGCAGTTTGTGATGGATTCTTTTATAAAGGAAAAGACGTAGCAATAGTTGGGGCTGGTGATACAGCTGCAGAGGAAGCAACGTATTTAGCTAAACTTTGCAAGAAAGTATATATGATCGTTCGAAAAGACCATTTTAGAGCGTCAAAAGCAATGCAACATCGAGTTGAAAATGCAGCGAATATAGAGGTATTGTTTAATTCGGAAACCGAGGAAGTTTTAGGTGATCAGGTGGTAGAAGGAGTAAGGGTGATAAACAATCAAACAAAAGACAAAAGAGACCTTAAAGTAGACGGTTTTTTTGTTGCAATTGGGCATAAACCGAATACGGGCATTTTTAAAGATTACTTAGAAATGGATGAGGTAGGTTACTTGAAGGTGATTCCAGGAACATCAAAAACTAAAGTCAAAGGAGTTTTTGTAGGTGGAGATGCTGCAGATAAAGTGTACCGTCAAGCAGTAACTGCTGCAGGAACTGGCTGTATGGCTGCCCTAGATGCTGAACGTTACCTTGCAGATATTGGAGTGCATTAACAAACTCTGAATAAGAATTATCAAAGCGGCCAACGGCCGCTTTTTTTTTAACGTATATATTATTGGTAAAGTGCACCATGTCATTTTGATAAGGTGTAACATATTTCGCTAAATTTGGCGAAGTCTAGCTTTTATGCACTCAAGATGAAGAACTTATATTTATTGATCATTTCTACATTAGTTGCTTTTAGTGCTAATGCCCAATTAAGCGGTACTTACACCATTGGAGGTACTTCTCCAAATTATTCCACAGTTACTCAGGCTGTAGATAGTTTAAATAAAAAAGGAGTCAACGGAGCGGTTGTTTTTCGTATCCGTTCAGGCAATTATAATGCTCAGTTTACTATAGGGAATGTTAATGGTGCTTCAGCAACTAATACCATAACCTTTAAACCCGATACTGGAAATGCAACGACACCAATAATTCAGTTTAATAACTCAACTGCCGCCGATAACTATGTCATAAGATTAAAGTCGGCCAAGTACGTAAGCTTTGATTCTCTCACAATAGCAAATGTTACGTCCAATCAATACGCAACTGTAATTGCTTTCAATGACACTTGCGAGTATATTTCTTTTACCAATAATACAATTCGAGGATCTTCTCGTTACAATACAACCATAACCACAACACTAATATGGGATGAGCGTGGAACAAATCAAAACTCTCATAATGTAACGTTTGAAAATAATGAAATACTAAATGGGGCTTACTCATTTTATATTTATGGAGCAAGCTCCTCAGTCACATTGCAGCAAGATAAATGGGTAATTAAGAATAACCGAATTTTAGGTTACGGCTATTATGCTATTTACTCTTATTACAATAAAAACATGGAAATAGTAAACAATACCATCACATCGGGTACTAATGTTTACTTTTTTGCTAGAACTATTTTCATGTATTTTAATGGTACACCCACCGTTACAGGTAACACTATTTTTAATGGTGCAAATGGTTATGGTTATGGACTTTATATGCAAAACTGTTTTGGTTTATCGAACAATAGAAACAATGTTTCAAACAACAGTATTCTTGTAACTGGAGCACAGTACGGTATGTACCTTGCTGGGTGTAATTTTAGCGATTTTTACTTTAACACTGTTAGAATAAACGGAGGAACATCTACTGCCACAACTACGGCATACTTAAACTTAAATTCTACCTCTAATTTTAAGAATAATATTCTTGTAAATATGAGTAATACTTTAGTGATGAATAGTTTAGGTTCATCATTGCAACCCGATTACAATAATTACTTTTCTCCGGTAAAGGCTGCCCAAGTTGTTGGAGCAAACTCCATGTCAGTTGATCCGATGTTTGTATCTGCAACCGACTTGCATATTCAGAATGTTCAATTGAATGCAAAGGCACTTACGATAACTGGCATTACTACCGATATAGATGGCGAAACAAGAAACTCTTCAACAGATATAGGTGCTGATGAATTCGACCCCGACTCGTTAGATGCTTCGGCATTGGACTTGAAAAGTGTTTACTGTTCTGGTTTAAATAACATTGATTTTACAGTATTGAATTTTGGTTTGGATACTATTAAGTCAATGCGAATTAGGCTTGGAATCAGCGTGAATGGCAGGCCTTTTCAATATCAAAATGTAAGCTATAATTCTAGCTTGGCATCGGGAGCAACAGCTTTAGTTAACTTGCGGAATTATAATTTTATCTCTGATACCAACTATAGATTGACTGCCAGGATTGATTCAATTAACGGTATTCCTGATACAGTATTAACCAATAATTCTCTAACAACTCCAACATTCGGAACAGCAATAAGTGGTACTTACACAATTGGTGGTTCCAATCCTGATTTTACAGATTTCAGATCGGCAGTTTCAAGATTAACGTCCTCTGGTATTTGTGGGCCAACCACCTTTAAAGTGCGACAAGGATTATACAATCAAAATTTGCTTTTTACTGCAATAAGAGGAGTATCGATATCTGATACTATTGTATTTGAGGCAGATACAGGAACTACTTCAAAGCCAGTTCTGTATACAACTACTGGAACTACGGTTAGTTTTAATGGAAACCAAGGAATTACTTTCCGAAATATTGCAATACATAATAACAACACCAATGGTACAGTGGTAGGTTTTATTAATAAAAACCGCTTAATAAGAATTGATAGTTGTGATTTAAGAGCGGATACTACCAATAGACCAGGCTTTAACAGCAGAAACATCATGAATAATAGAAGTAATTCTCTGTCTGGGTTAGAAGTGTTAAATTCGGATATAAGAGGTGGTTATTATTCTATTTATCTATATGGCACAAGTACACAGGATTTAGATAGTAATGTTTTGTTTAGGAATAATAGAATTCACGATTGGTTCAATTTTGGAATTTATAGTTGGTATCAAACTGGGGCAAAATTTATAGGAAATTTAATTGAAGATAAGGACGTGTATTCTTTTAGATACGGTTACTACGCTTATTACAATTACGATTCAGAATTCAGTTACAACAAATTATACCTATCACACACCACAAGTGGTTATGGGGTGTATTTATTTTCGTTTGCGGGTACAACTACAACTCAAAGAGGAAAATTTAATAATAACTTTTTAAGCGCTTACTACGAAAATTCTGGAATTCAGGATTTGTTATATGCAAGGTCATCTAGAAACGCAGATTTCTATTTTAATAGTTTTTACCTCGATGTGAACAATGCAAATTCCAATGCGGTAGAGATGAGTTTCCCTTCAAACGTAAATTTTAGAAATAATAATATTCATGCGGATGCTCCTGGAATAGCCTATAATAGAACGGGTACATTTATTTCAACTCACAATAATATTTTCGCACCAGGAGGAACAGCATCTAATGTTGCGCTAGGTTCAAGTGAAGTTAGTATCTCTCCATTTTATAAATCAAAAGAAGACTTGCATGTAAAATCAATATTTCTAAACAATAGAGGCATTCGAATAAGTGGTGTCACTGATGATATTGATTATGAAACTAGAGCTACCGTTCCTGATATTGGGGCTGATGAGTTCGATATAGATTCGAACGATGTTGGAGTTGTTGCTGTTGTTGCTCCAACCCCCGGTAAATGTGGAACGGATTCACAATTGGTAAGGGTGTTGGTTTTAAATAATGGAATTAATTCACAAACTACTTTTCCAGTAACTGTTCAAGTAACAGGCTCAGTAACGGCTAACCTTACAGGTACTTATTCAGGAACTTTAGGTTCCGCAAAGTACGATACCGTTGATGTTGGGTATATAAATACTAAGTCAGGTGGAAGATTAAATATAAGGGTTTGGTCGGCCTTAGTTGGTGATACTTACAGGGATAACGATACGCTTTTTGAGGAAGGAATTAAAATTGATCAAATACCTACAGTTCCGAGTATAACAACTCCAATTGTTGTTTGCGAAGGAATCGATTCAACAATTGTTAGCGGTTCAAGTGCAAAAAGAATAGAGTGGTATGATGCTGTTTCAAATGGAAATTTGTTGCATGTAGGAGATAGCTTTAGAGTTAATATTACCAAAAGCGATACCTTTTATGTGAATGCCTCTGACGATTATGTTTCTGCCTTAGGAGAAATTTCTCCGTATACTAATTCTAATAATATAACTGAGCTTAGAACCTTTAATCAAGGTGTCCGGTTTGATATTTTGAGGCCTACAGTTATTGATTCAGTCACTGTGCATCCTTCAGATTCAGGAACGCTAATGATAACAATAAGGGATAAAGACAATAACTTGGTGGGAACAAAATCATTTACAGTTGTGCCACAAGGTGGAAGTAAAGTCGCACTGGGTATATCTGTTCTCCCTGGGGTTGATTACCGTATGAGTGCTTCAGGTTCTGCATTCGGGAAGACGGCAGGCCAATTTGGCTTGGAATACAATAGAGGTTCAAGATACCCATATAGAGACTCTGATACAAGTATGATTATAACAGGAGATATCAATGGAAACACTTTTGCTTATTACTTCTTTTATGATATAAAAATTTCTGTTCAAGGCTGCGATGCTGGTGTGGGAATGATTCCAGTTAGTGTGCGCCCAACAACTAAGTTGAATTTAGGTAATGATACAGGTTATTGTGTTGGAACTTCGATTAATATGGTTGCTAATGCGAGGATCACAGGTGCTTCCTCATACAGATGGGATAACAATAGCAATTCAGCGACAAGAAACCTTACTACGCGAGGAACTTATTCAGTCACTGTTACTGCAAATAATGGTTGCGTAGTTAGTGATACAATTAAAGTAGAAGAAATCCCTCAACCTTCTATGTCATGGATAGACAGAAGGTATTGTGATAATATTGGAAATGTTAAATTATTTTCTGGAGTTAAATTTGGTGGAACCTATACGGGACCGGGTATCATAAATGGAACTCATTTTAACACCTCATTAGGTGCAGGAACATATAATCTAAATTATACCTATTCGGATGGAATGGGCTGTTTTGGTCAAACTTCAGGTGCGGTTTTTATAGACCCTGCTCCAACAGCTTCTTTACCGAGTATAGCCGCGGTTTGTCAAACTAGAACTTCAATAAACTTACCCAATGGAGCACCTACTCCTGGATATTATTTCGACGACGAAGGCTTAACAAATGCAGCTACTTATACACCAAAGTTCTCTGGTTTGGATACTGTATATTATGTAGGGTTTAGTTCAAATGGTTGCAAAGACACAGCAAGTTCAACAATTAGTGTTACTCCAGCGCCACAACCAGTTTTAACATCAAAAGATACGGCTTGTGAAAATGAGACTGCAATAACGATTAATACTTCTATACCAGGTGGTGTTTTTAGTGGAACTGGAGTAAGTGGAGGTTCATTTGACCCTTCAATAACAGGACCAGGTAAGCATAATGTTTATTATGAAGCTTGGAATACTCAAGGTTGTACTACGAAAGTTGGGAAGGTAATAGTTGTTTTAGAAAAGCCAAATTTGGTGTTTAACCCATTGCTTGATGTTTGTGAAAAAACAGGAACTTATTCAATAGTAAAAGGTATTCCGTCCAGCGGAACTTTATCGGGAAATTTTGTAGATGTGGTTACAAGTACCTTTGATGTTGATGCAGCAGGTGTTGGGTCTTTTCCAATATCATATACGATAGAAGGAGTAAATGGATGTAAAAATGAAATAACTAGAAACTTAGTGATTAAACCTATACCGTCTCTCAACTTAGGAGGTGACAGACAGTTTTGTGGTTCTAATACCATTACGCTTGATGCAGGTAATGCTGGAGCAACTTATTTGTGGAGTACTAATGCTACTTCTCAAAAAATTGTAGTTGCTCGGAATGGTAAATTCAGTGTATATGTAGACCTCAACGGATGTGTTGCGGAAGACAGTGTGGAAGTGTCATATGAAGCGGTATGTGTAGGGCTGGCTGAAGCCGCTAGCAATGCTGGTATTTCTATTTTCCCAAATCCAACAAAGGATGTTCTTAATATATCCCTAATGGAAAATGCGTCTTTGTCTGCGGTTAGAATTTCGATTTTGGATGCAACTGGTAAATTGATCTACATTGAGAATGCTAACGGTGTGAATGTTCATTCTGTTAATGTATCTGAGTATGAATCCGGATTATACTTTATTCGAATTGAGGTTGATGGAGAAAGAATTCAGTCTAGGTTTTCGGTGGTTCACTAAATTTAATAAATAGAAGTTATAACGTTACTATGTGTCCTACAAAGTATGCATATGTACGCTTAAATTAATTCAAAAAAACTTATGAAAAATCTTAAAATTTTGTCAACTCTGATGCTTATTTGTACGGCTTCATTTGGGCAAATGACCAGCTACTCTTATACTAGTTCAAGTGGCACTTTCGCCGCTGTTACTGGTGGCACTGACATTAATTCGATTGAAGCGAATGATCAAATTTCCTTGGTTCTTCCAATTGGGTTTTCGTTCAATTATTGTGGAATTAACTACACTAAATTTCGAGCAAACTCAAATGGGTGGATCAGCTTGGATACTACTATTACACCATCTGTCTCAGATCAAAGGACAAATAATTTAAGCGGAAATACATCATTAGGACCTGTTCTAGCTCCATTATGGGATGACCTAGACGGAACAACAGGCACGGCAAGTTACACCACAACTGGCTCAAGTCCTAATCGTGTCCTTACAGTAGAATGGAAAAATTGGGAATGGAACTTTCAAGCAACTTCGGCAACAGTTTCATTTCAATTAAAACTTTATGAAGGCACAAATAATGTTGAGTTTGTTTATAGGCCTGAATCAGGAAGTGTAGTTAGCGGGACAGCTTCTGTCGGGATAAAAGATACTTCAGCTGGCTCAGGTAACTTTATCTCGCTAAGTGCTCTAGCCAATACGGCAACTGCTTCTAAGACAATAGAAACAACAAGTATTAATGCAAAACCGATATCAGGGCAAACTTTTCTGTTTACACGATGTAATGCGAATATTGATCAAGTAGTTGCGTTATGCGCCAATAGCGCTCCAATTTTTAGTAATTCTGGCTCAGGACTTCCATCTGGAGGTAGCAGTGCATTTTTTGTAAATGGAACTGCTCAATCTTCATTTGACCCAACAACCCTAAGCATTGGAAATCATACTCTTATGTTTACATATGCTACCAGTAGTTGTACAGATACGAATAAACAAGTAATTCGAGTAGATTCTGTTACCCAGATTCAATTTTCAATGCCATCTTCAATTTGTTCAAATATCGATACATTCCAGCTGAATGGAAGCCCAATTGGAGGAAACTATAACGGACAGGGTGTTCTCGCAGGAAGTAATAACTTGCTACCAAGTTCATTTACAAATCCAAGCGTCGAAATCATTACCTATTCATTTACGAATGCTTTTAATTGTTCAGATTCTATTTCAATGTTCTATCAGATAGATACGATTTCAAAATCGACGCTAAGCGTTTCGAATGTTTTGTGCGATAATACCCCATCTTTTAACCTTACAGGAGGCACTCCTGCAGGTGGAAATTATTTTGGTTCGAACGTAAGTAATTCAATGTACACAGGCGGAGTTATTGGAGCAGACACCGTATACTATAATTATCAAGCTTCAAATGGATGTGCTGATACGAGTTATGCGGCAATAACAATTAACAGTTCTCCAGGACTGAATTTTACAGATATTGGAAGATTTTGTGAAAATTCAGGCTCCATAACGTTAAATACTGCTTCTCCAAGTGGAGGAGTTTACAGTGGGTCAGGTGTAGTTGGAACAACTTACACGCCCAGTGTTCCGGGTACGGATACTATAAAATATGTAATTCTTCATTCAAACAGCTGTTCAGATTCTGCATTTCAATATGTTAATATTGATTCGGTAACCGCTACATCCTTAGCAGGAATGGGCCCTTTTTGTGATAACGCTACTGCTATTGCATTAAACACGGGATTGCCTATTGGAGGCGTTTATAGTGGAAATGGAGTTAATGGAATAAATTATTCGCCAAGTCAAGCAGGAGTAGGGTTTGATACATTGAGTTATACCTTTACCAATGGGTTGCTTTGCAAAGATTCCAGTTTTGTCTTAGTAAGGGTAAACCCTTCGCCAACGGTTTCTTATTCTGGTGATTTAGAATTTTGTTTAAATGACATGGAACAACAATTAACTGGAGCCGTTCCCCTTAATGGAAAATATAATGGGGTTGGAGTTAATTCAACAGCGGGACGATTTGACCCAAAGGCAGCTGGTGCAGGTACTCACAGTATTACTTACGTTTTAACAAATGGTAATAATTGTTCAGATTCAGCTTCTGTAATAGCTCAGGTTATCGAAAATCCTGTTTTTTCCTTAGGTGAAGATATTGAGATATGTGGTGACGAAAGTACAGAGTTAGATCCGGGTATTGACAGCGTCAATTATATATGGAGTTCGGGAGAAACATCAAGAAAAATAATGGTGAAGGAAAGTAAAGTATTTTCTGTCACCGTAACCGATACTGTTTCGGGTTGTAAATCTTCAGATGAAATTAGAGTTGAATACGATGCTATTTGTGTAAGCATTAATGAGGATTTGAAAGAGTCGACTTCTATTAGCTATTTCCCAAACCCCACAAACGGAATGTTAATGCTTAAGTTAGAAGGATTACAAGTACAAAACATTGAATTACTAGTATTGGATATGACTGGTGCAGAGGTGTTTTCAACCGTCATTGAAATTCATGATTTAAATCAAGAAGCACCAATTGACTTGTCTGAATTAGAGTCGGGTAATTATCTCATTCGAATGCGTACAAATTCTGGTGCGGTAGTACATAAGATTACAAAATATTAGTGTTTATAAACGAATTCGAAAATAGGGGCTACGGCCCCTTTTTTCATCTCTTAAGTTATACGATATTTGAAATTCAATTAAAACTAAGCGATGAGAAAAGTATTTATAACAGCAATAATTCTAGGAAGCATGATTTCATGTAAAACTGAAGGAGAAAAATCAGAGAACGAGGCGGTTGCACAAGATTCGGTAAAAGCAGATGAGTTCGTTTATATGACAGAACAATTTGCCGATTTAAAAATAATTAGATATCCAGTAAGTAGCTTTGATAAGCTAAGCGCGCAGCAAAAAGAATTAGCATATTACCTTTATCAGGTTAGCTTAAGCGGTAGAGATATCATATATGATCAAAATTATAAGCATAATTTGGTGGTTAGAAAAGCTCTTGAAAATGTTGTTGCAAATTATCAAGGTGATCGAACTACCCTAGATTGGGAAGCATTTATGACCTATACTAAGAGGGTTTGGTTTTCTAATGGAATCCATCATCATTACTCAACTGCGAAATTGAAACCTGGTTGTTCTAGAGGCTTTTTTGATACCGTTTTAAGTGAAACAAATACTCAGCTTGATGGCAAGATTGTAGACGTACTATTTGACGATTCAACAGATATGAAACGTGTAAATCTTGACCCTGAAAAAGACTTAATTGCAGGTTCGGCAAATAATTTTTACGAAGATGGAATTACTCAAGAAGAAGTAGAGGCCTTTTATAAAGCTAAAATAGATTCAAAAGATGAAACGCCAATTTCTTACGGTTTAAATTCTACCTTGATTAAAGACGAAAACGGTGAATTAACGGAAGACGTTTGGAAAGTAGGTGGAAGGTACTCAGCTGCTATAGAAAAAATGGTTTTCTGGTTGCAGAAAGCGGTTGCTGTCGCAGAATCGGAAGAGCAGAAAAAAGGGTTTGAGCTGTTAATTAAATATTATCAAACTGGTGACCTTAAAGTTTGGGATGAATACAATATTAAATGGGCTGGTACCACGGGAGATGTTATTGACTATATCAATGGCTTTATCGAGGTATACGGGGATGCTATGGGTTACCGAGCAACTTACGAGTCTATTATTCAGATCAAAGATTTTGATGCTTCAGAGCGCATGAAGGTTCTTCAAGATAATGTGCAATGGTTCGAGGATAACTCTTCAATTGCTCAGAACCATAAAAAGGAAAATGTTACGGGAGTGACCTATAAGGTGGTGAATGCGGTGATTGAAAGTGGAGATGCTGCACCTAGTACACCGATCGGGGTCAACCTGCCTAATGCCAACTGGATTAGAGCTAAACATGGTTCAAAGTCGGTTTCTTTGGGCAATATTGTAGAAGCATATTCTCTTGCTGGTGGAAGTAAAATGCTGGAAGAGTTTTGTTATTCAGATGAGGAATACCAACGTTCAAAAAAGCACGGTAAAATGGCTTCTAAACTGCATACAGCATTGCACGAAGTTGTTGGACATGCATCTGGTAAGCTAGAAGCAGGAATTGGAACGCCAAAAGAAACGCTGAAGAGCTATGCAAGTACATTGGAAGAGGGACGAGCAGATTTAGTCGCTTTGTATTACCTATTGAATCCTAAGTTGATTGAATTGGGACTGATGGAAACATTAGAAATAGGTAAAGCCGAATACGATAGTTATATCCGTAATGGTTTAATGGCTCAATTGAGACGAATTGAAAAAGGAGAAATTATTGAGGAAGCTCATATGCGCAATAGGCAAATGGTGGCCGGTTGGGTATATGAAAAGGGGCAAGCGGAAAACGTAATTGAAAAGAAGCAAAAAGAAGGTAAAACCTATTTTGTGATTAATGATTACGAAAAACTTCAAGTTCTATTTGGAGAATTACTTTCAGAAATACAAAGAATTAAATCTCAAGGAGACTATGAAGCAGGTAAAAATCTAGTTGAAGGTTATGGCGTTCAAGTAGATGAGGCTATACATGCTGAAGTATTGGAAAGGTCCGAGAAGCTAAACATAGCTCCTTATGGTGGTTTTATTAACCCTAGGTTAGTGGCCGAAGAAAAGGAAGGTAAGATTGTAAATGTTACCATTGAATACCCGACGGATTTTAGTGATCAAATGATGGAATACGCTAAGAATTATTCTTGGTTGTAAATCAGCTTAAATTGTAGGTTAATAAAAAAGGGCTCCATTGGAGCCCTTTTTGTTTGATATAGGATTTAATAAGCCAGATTCTGTTTTAATCTATCATTTAACTGTGCAATCTACCCTCCAGATTGAGCGAGTAACTCTAAGCTCTGGTATACATGATCTTGCACCTCATAAGGTTTACCAAGCTAAATTCATTACTGAATTTACTGGTGCGCTCTTACCGCACCTTTTCACCCTTACTCTAATTACTTAAAGCGGTTTATTTTCTGTGGCACTATCTGTCTAGAAAAACTCTCGCCTGTCTAGCCCAATTTTTCAATTGGTATGATGCTCTGTGGTGTCTGGACTTTCCTCTTCAATCTAATGAAGCGATAGAACAACTTATATCAATACAAAATTAAACAGTTTTATGGAGTTAAAGGCTAGGCTCGCAATTCGACACGAGTTGCTCCTCTGCCATATTCGTTCATAAAACCATCATGAAAATCCAACCCGTAGGCTTTTATGATGTTGTGCAATTCTACTTTTAAAACGCCTTTTCCAATTCCATGAATGAATATAATGGTGGGCTCACCTTTTTTAATCGATTCCTCTAAACAACTCACGGCATAATCAAGCTGATAGTTTAGCATTTCTCCCGGTGTCATGTGGCTATGACTTACCAATAAATCATGAATGTGTAAATCAAACTCTATGATATTTTTTCTATTTCTTTTTCCTCGAACTCGCCCTAATTCAATTGCATTTTCCTTTTGGTCTTGTTTTACTGTCTTTGGTTTATCTTCTGTTTTTATATGCGTTAAATTTGGTAAATGGGACTTGTACAGCTTTTCCAAACTGGATTCTTGTATTCCTAATTTTAGTACTTCAGCTGCTGAATACTCAAAGTTGAGCCCATCTACTTCTACAATTATTTTAGATTTATTGAACTGAACTACAGTGCCCTCAGACTTTTCGTCTATAATTTTAACTTTATCTCCAATATTAAATTCCACAAGACAAATTTAGAATCACTTTGTGACTAACTATCAGTTATTATTGTTTTATATGATTTAATAATGAAAGAACTCCCAAAAAAAGAAAACGATTGGATTACAAAAAGTTCTAAGGAAGTCTATAATAACCAATGGATTAGTGTGCATCATAATGAGGTTCAAAATCCAGGTGGAGGTGCTGGTATTTATGGAGTGGTGCACTTTAAAAATATTGCGATAGGTATTATTCCCGTTGATGCAAATGGCCTAATAACCTTGGTAGGGCAGTTTCGTTATCCTCACAAAGAGTATAGCTGGGAAATACCAGAAGGCGGAGGGCCAAAAGACGAGAACCCATTATCTGCAGCTAAAAGAGAATTGGAAGAAGAAACGGGACTTACATCCAAAAAATGGAGTAAAATATTAGAAATGGATTTGAGTAATTCAGCTTCGGATGAGAAAGCAATTATTTTTTTGGCCGAAAATTGTTTTCAAGGTAAATCTTTTCCTGAAGAGAGCGAAGCATTAGAAACAATAAAAATATCGATTGAGGAACTCCATATTAGAGTAGAGCAAGGAGAAATCAGGGATAGCATGACCGTTGCCGCTGCTTTGTGGTTAAAGTTGAATAAAAGTTAACGTCGAAAGTTGCTATCAAAAAAAAGAGCCTTTTCGATTAATCGAAAAGGCCTTTGTAGTTAAGTGAATTAACTACTGAGAGATTATCTTGAGATTAGGATAACGCTCTTTCCAGATTTCTAATGCCGATATATTGGCAAGAGTAATTGTAGTGCGATTGTCCAACCTTACTTTTATTTTTTTAGCTACTTCTTTTATTTTATTTACTGAGTTTTTCATGTTATAACAATTTAAGTTGTTGAGTTATAATGATTAGACGCAACTACTGTAAATTTGTTTCTTCATCATTGTTAAATTGAATTAATACAAAATGCTCACAATAATTTCTCCTTCAAAAACTTTGGACTTTGAAACTAATCGAGAACTTTCCATGCAATCAGAACCTGGATTATTGAAAGATTCAGAAAAGATTATGAAAGTGCTTCAAAAGAAAAGCGCTGAGAAATTAATGGAATTACAGAGCATTAGTAAAAATTTGGCTGAGTTGAATTTTGAGAGAAACCAAATGTGGAATTCAACTCATGATTCTAATCAAACTCGATCGGCTTTAACCGCATTTAAAGGAGATGTTTATGTTGGGTTGGACGCAAATAATTTTAGCGATTTAGAGGACCAGTTTGCAAATGACCATCTTAGAATTTTATCAGGATTATACGGTATTTTGAAGCCTTCAGATCAAATAATGCCCTACAGATTAGAAATGGGTACTAAGCTAAAAACGACCAGAGGAAAGGATATCTATTCATTTTGGAAAAGTAGAATAACAGAAATCGTAAATCAAGAGTTGGCCGAGCAATCAAATCCGGCTTTAATTAATTTAGCTAGTGATGAATATTACAACGTGCTCGATCCAAAAGCCATTAAACATAAAATAATTCAACCGGTTTTTATGGATAAGAAAAATGGTAAGTATAAAGTGATTTCATTTTACGCTAAGAAAGCGCGTGGCTTAATGAGCCGTTTTATGATTAAAAATCAAATTGATGCGCCTGAATTATTGCAGGGTTTTGATGCTGAAGGCTATTTGCATAAACCAGATATGTCTACAACAGATAAATGGGTTTTTGCGCGCGACCAAGAATAACTATTAGTGATGTAGATTACATTGATTGAACCATACTAAAGTGATCTTTGTCAGAAGAACAAATTTATTATGCAAGAATTATTAAGAAATAATTGGGAGACTGCAATGAGTTATGATGAGTACATAACCATGCTAGAGAAGTTGGTTTCAGAAGGTAAAACTACTGGCCCAAATCAGTCTGAAGCATTTGCGTATCATACAAAAATGGCAGCTCAACGTATTAACAAGTGGAATAAGATTTTTAAACTTAGCGAGGAGCAATTAGACGCTTTTGGGAGTTTGAAAGCAAAGCCCGAAAAATTGGGTTGGCTATTGTTAGTTGAAGCATGGTGTGGAGATGTTGGTCAAAACTTAGCTCCCTTAAAAAAGATTGCCGATGCCGCTGATATTGAATTAAAGCTTGTGCTTAGAGATGATAACTTGACTTTAATGGATCAGTTTTTAACAAATGGAGGAAGATCTATTCCGAAGTTAATTGCTATCAATCTAGATGTATTTTCTTCTCCTTGGAGTTGGGGCCCGCGCCCAGATGTGTTGCAGGAGTGGTACATATATAAAAAGAGTGCAGCTGATTTCAATTATGAAACGGTGTCGGAAGAAATGCATTTGTGGTATGCAAAAAATCGTCATGCTGAGCTGGTCGATGAAATAGTTGAATTGTTGAACTGAGAAGGGAGAGGTGCTTTAGTGTTGAGGAACAACACTTTATAAAAACTTGTGTAAAAACATCATACACAATTAACAAATTAGTTACAGCTGCAATTTAAAAACATCGCATATTTATCCTTTACCAGAAGCGTCAAAAAAATGAGTTTTACAAACAAAAATATCAATGAGAAATCTTTTGCGGGTATTGTCGCATTGATGTTCTTGTTGTCTTTTTTTGCATTTAATTCTTATACAGGATATGAGGTTAAGCACTCCAAAATTGACCGATACAAATACCTAAATAATTATCATTCTAAAAGGGTAAACGCTAAAATTGCAACAAGCTTCAAAGGGCTTTCTGAGTTGAAGTCTTTTGAAAAGCAATCTGAAAATTATCACTTGGATTACTCTGTAAGAATGGCAAAAAGAAACTTCGCCCAAGATATTCCTGTAAAAGACTATTCTTCAAATGTACAACCACTTATTTCAAGTGTCGCTCCACGGTCAGAAAGCGCTGATTTTGAGTTAGAAAAAATGCCCTATGCTAGGAATATTGATTTCATACTGAATCCAGTAGAGACTTTTGGTTTAATGCCAACACGTGATGAAGTTGAATATGCTTTAGATCAAAAATCGAAATTTAAGCAGGTTAATTTCTACCTGGGTTTAGCAGTTAATTCAAAGTTTGGAGTTTCAAACTATCATAATGCCAACTATGCAGAGCAATTTTCTGCAGGTATTTTCAAAGACTATGTTAGCTCATCAGTTAAAATGATGAACGAATCTATCGCAATAGGTTATGGTGGACAAGTTTTTGGTGGTGTAAATCTGAACAATGGAATTAGTATTGAAGGAGGAGTTGCTATTTTAAAAATCAGCGGCAATTCGGTTTATAATATTGAGCATAGTTATATAAGAGAAGTTGAGCGAACGGAATGGATAGTAACAGGTGAAAATGATTACGAAGCAATAGTGGCAACAGATTTTGTTGAATCGAATGCATTTGACACGGTTAGTTCTTCGTTCTCAAGAAACGTAATTCAAGTGCCGTTAAACGTTAATTGTTCTTTTGACTTTGGAAGAGTTAAACCCTTTGTTACAGCAGGTGTAAATGTTCTTTTTACAAGCAAAGGAAGCCAAAACATGTACAGTTCGTTTCAAGATAAATCAGTAGTTACAAATGATTTAAAAGGACTTAATCAGTTGAATTTGCAGGCTGGAGTCGGCGTTGATATTGAAATCTCGAGTAGATTTAACGCTAGAATAAAACCAACTCTAGATGTAGGGGTATGGAATGAAAACCCAGTATATATGAATGGAAATCTAAGAGACTTTTCTATTCAAACGGGTTTGTATTATAAGTTTTAGCGTTAATTCTCTGCTACAGTATTGCCTTTTATTTTCCTATTCAGCTTTACTTTTTTTGCTCTGCTTCTATCCCTTACTTTAATATTTAGCACTTCTACTATGAGTGAAAAGAATACTGCGAAATAGATATAACCTTTTGGCACATGAACACTTGCACCATCTAATACCAGCATAAACCCTATTAGTATTAAAAAAGACAATGCCAAAATTTCCATAGTAGGGTGTTCTTGAATAAAGTCGGCAATTCTTCCTGCAAACGTCATCATTACAAACATGGTAATAACTACCGCAATAATCATAATGGCAATTTGTTGAGTTAGTCCAACTGCGGTGAGAATGGAGTCAAATGAAAAGATAATATCCATTGCAATTATTTGAAGAATAATTTTGCCCCCAGATTTCAGCTCTTTATTACCCAGAATTTCATTTTCTTCTACTTCCATCTTATGGTGAATTTCACTAGTACTCTTTGCTATGAGAAAAAGTCCACCCGCTAATAAAATTAAGTCCCTTCCACTCACCCCATGGTCGAATATTGAGAATAATGGTTCAGAGAAAGTAATAATCCAAGAGATTCCAAATAACAAACCGATACGCAATATAAGCGCTAGTATCAGGCCAGTGTTTCTGGTTTTTGCTCGATCTTCTTTGGGAAGTCGATTAGCCAAAATTGAGATAAAAATAATATTATCTACTCCCAAAACAATTTCTAAAAAAGTTAATGTAAGTAGGGCTATATAAGTTTCAGGCAGAAGAAAAATTTCCATTTTGATGCAGTTTTAGTATATAGTAAAAGCCAGTTTACAAAGAGAGAGTTGTTTATTGAAATTCACCTTTAAATTTAGATTACGTTATTTGAACATATTGCCAAGACTAGGCATGCCAGGTATATTTGGCATAGCTTCCCGAGCAACTGCCGCCATTTCTGCTTCATTTATCGACCGTGCTTTCTTCAAAGCACTATTTGTTGCCAAAAGAATGTGACGGCTTAAGTCTTCAGCATTAAATGTTTTAGCTTCATCGTTCAATAAAATCTGTACAATTCGACTATTTGCCGTAGAAATTACTCGCACGTATTCACCAGAAGCACCTTCAACGTGTACCGAATCTAACCTTAATTTAGTTGCTTCAGCCTTTACTTTTGCTTCTTCAAGTTTCTCTTTTAACCCACCTAGTCCTAACATCTGTTTTTATTTATATGCTTCAATTAAAATGTGCAATATTTCTTGAGCTGCTTTTGGGATTTTTGTTCCCGGACCATAAACACCAGCAACGCCATTTTCAAAAAGATAATCGTAATCTTTCGGGGGAATTACCCCTCCAGCAATTACTAAAATATCTTCTCTGCCAGCATTTTTTAGTGCCTCGATAACTTTTGGGACCAATGTTTTGTGTCCTGCAGCCAAACTCGATACTCCTAAAATATGCACATCGTTTTCAATGGCTTGTTTAGCGGCTTCTTCAGGTGTCTGAAATAAAGGTCCAATGTCTACATCAAATCCAATATCCGCAAATGAAGTCGCAATAACTTTAGCACCTCTATCATGACCATCTTGCCCCATTTTAGCTACCATTATTCTAGGTCGGCGTCCATCTAATTCTGCAAATACATCAGATAACCGTCTTGCTTCTAAAAAATCTTTGTCTTCCATAACTTCTGATGAATATACCCCTGAAATACTCTGAATAACAGCTTTGTAGCGACCGAAAGTTTTTTCCATAGCATCACTTATTTCACCAAGTGATGCGCGTTTTCTTGCACATTCAATCGCAGCTGTAAGTAAGTTGCCTTCTCCCGATGCTGCTACTCGCGCTAATTCATTAAGCGCTGCTTGAGTTTCTTCTTCATTTCTTTCAGCTCTTAGTTTTTCAAGACGTTCTATTTGCGATTTTCGAACGGAATCATTGTCTACTTCTAGGAGCTCTATTTCTTCTTTGATTTCAGGTTCATAGCGATTTACGCCAACAATTACGTCAGTACCACTATCAATTCTTGCTTGGCGTCGAGCAGCTGCTTCCTCAATGCGCATTTTGGGTAATCCCGTTTCAATTGCCTTTGCCATTCCGCCTAGCTCTTCAACTTCCTGGATGAGATCCCAAGCTCTATGCACAAGATCATCCGTCAATTTTTCAACGTAATAAGAGCCACCCCAAGGGTCAACGACTCCAGTAATATTAGCTTCTTGCTGTAAGAATATTTGCGTGTTTCTAGCAATTCTAGCAGAGAAATCAGTGGGTAATGCAATGGCTTCATCCAAGGCATTTGTATGTAAAGATTGAGTGCCGCCCATTGCTGCAGCCATTGCTTCCACACAAGTTCTTGCCACATTGTTAAAAGGATCCTGCTCTGTTAAACTCCAGCCCGATGTTTGACAATGGGTCCTTAAAGCCATAGACTTTTCATTCTTTGGGTTGAATTGCTTGATCAACTTTGCCCAAAGCATACGAGCCGCTCGCATTTTGGCAATTTCCATAAAATGGTTCATACCAATGCCCCAAAAGAAACTTAGTCTTGGAGCGAATTTGTCAATTTCCATCCCAGCTGCAATACCTGCTCTCACATATTCTAATCCATCAGCTAAGGTGTAGGCGAGTTCTATGTCATTAGTTGCGCCTGCTTCTTGCATATGATAGCCAGAAATGCTGATGGAGTTGAACTTTGGCATATTTTGAGCCGTAAATTCAAATATGTCTGAGATAATCCGCATTGAAGGAACAGGTGGGTAGATATAGGTGTTTCTTACCATGAATTCCTTGAGAATATCATTTTGAATTGTACCGGCTAAGTCTTCTAGTTTTACCCCTTGTTCTTCTGCGGCAACAATATAGAATGCCATAATTGGAACAACGGCTCCATTCATCGTCATACTCACCGACATCTTATCCAAGGGAATTTGATCGAAGAGTAATTTCATATCCAAAATAGAATCGATAGCAACTCCAGCTTTACCTACATCGCCTTCTACTCGAGGGTGATCGGAGTCATAACCACGGTGGGTAGCCAAGTCAAAAGCAACTGAAAGTCCTTTTTGACCTGCTGCTAAATTCCTTCTGTAGAAAGCATTGGATTCTTCTGCGGTACTAAATCCAGCGTATTGTCGCACAGTCCAAGGACGCGAAGCGTACATACTAGAATAAGGTCCTCTTAAAAATGGGGCCTTCCCGGCACCAAATTCTAAATGCTCAAGTTCCTTGAGATCATTTTCTGAGTATTTAGTTTGAATGTCAATTTTTTCGGCGGCTGTAAACGAGATTTTTCCCTCTGCATTATCTTCTGAAGTAGTTTCAGATTTTAAAGGGATAGTTGAAAAGTCTTTTCTCATTTTATTTTCTCCAATTCTTTTGACAGTCGTTCTTCTTCTGCTTTCCCAACAATTCTTATAGGTTGTATTGGTGAAAAGTCAAATTTATTTTTCTCATCTTTTATTGCGCTAATGGCAAACCTATCCAGTGCTTTTTCATTTTGATTTGAATATAAATTTACTCCTAAAACCTTTATATCTCTTTTTTCAAAAGCCGCGATTTTTGCACTGGCTTCTTCTTGCAATTCTCGGTGAAGATTACCAGAAGTTACCAAGCCAATAAAACCACCTTTCTTTTCAATTTTCTGAAATTTTAGCCAAGCTTTTTCTGCTAGTTCTTGGGTCAATTGTTCGATATAATAACTACCTCCAGCTGGGTCAATCACTTTATCAAAATAAGATTCTTCTTTCAGTAATAGCTGAACATTTCTAGCAACTCGGTGAGAAAACTCATTACCTTCTTCCCATGCTGAATTGTAGGATTTAACCTCAATTCCATCGACTCCACCTAATGATGCAGACATGGCTTGCGTCGTTGCTCTAAGCATATTGACATATGGATCGTAAACGGTGTTCCAAAACTCTGAAGTTTGAGCATTAATTACTATTGACTTACTGCAAGAATGTTTAGGATTATACTCTTCTATCATTCGAGACCAAAGCATCCGGAAAGCACGAAATTTAGCAATTTCTGAAAAGAAATCGCGGCCAATTGCTAGTTCAATCTTTATCTGAGCAGATGCGTCATCAATGGAAATGCCGCTTTCTAATAATTCCACTAAATACTCATGGGCTTGGGCCAGTGCTAAACCGATTTCTGAAACTGCGCCAGCTCCACAATTATGGTAAATACCTGCATTTACTGTAAAGACTCTGAGTCCTTTGTAATCGGCAAAACCTTTAATGGCATCAATACCAGGCAATAGTTCTTGTTTTTTATTGCTCCAATTTCCAGTAATTGCTGCTTTGCTTATCGGGTCAAAATTTAAATGAATTTGATAGGCGTTTTTTTCTTTTCCAAATGCATGAGCTATGACCTTTGAGAGTTGTTCAAGACTGGAATAATCTGAGAATTCTGTGTTTATATATTCTGGAGCAATATTCAGTAAAGTATCAGCTGTTGGGTCACCTTTCAGCTTTATGCCCGTTAATCCTTTGTTTAGTAAATCTAAAATTTCGGTATTATCTGATTTAGTATCATTGGATAGTTGAATGGTTTGGTAGATTGCCCAATCGTTATTTTCGGATTTTACTCCTCTTCTTGCATTCGGCAGGTAAAGATTTTCTGACGATGTATATACGGGTTCGGTTGTGGAACCTAAAACGTTTTCTTTTATTAAGTCTTCATAGGGTTTGCCCTTTAAATCCTTTTCAATTTGTGCTTTCCATTCTTTGTTCGAAAAAGGAGGGAAATCGCTGAATAAACGTTCGTTTTTCATTAGTTTGTACTTGGTTCACAAATGTAAGTTATTCAAAGAATGATGACAAGAACTGCAATTAAATGTGAGGAAGTAAAAATCTGGTCTGTGGGTAGATTTATTCTTCCATAGTTTTTGGAGCACTGCTGGCTGACTTATCCTCAACAATTACGAAAATATCTTCGTTTGGTTTTTTCATAAGATACTTTTCTCGCGCAAACTTTTCCAGGTTATCATCATTGGTTAAAAGGTTATTAAGGTCTTCACTCGTTTGTCCAATTTGAACTTTGTAGTACTCTTTATTTTCCTCTAGTTTACCTAACTCTTGTTTGAGATGCCATTGTGAAATAAGATCATGTCTGTCGAAAAAAAGCATGTAGATAAAAAAACATATCAAGGTTATTGCGTAACGATTGCGTAACCAACTAGGAAGTTTTTTGAATGCTGAAATAATGCGTTGAGGCATAATACAAACTTAACTGTAAAATGAAATTGCCTACCATTAATTTCTAATGCTTTTAATCAAGCAAACGTTTATATCTATTAGTGGAGAGGTTAGCAGACCTTAGTCAAAACTATTAGCATGGAAAATGTATGTTGCTCAACATTTTTTGAAGGTACTCAGCGCTTATATTTGGCGTTCGTGATAAATTAAGAAAATGAAGATATTTAATGCCCTTTTATTTGTTTGCAGTATGTGCGCCTATACTGCTAGTGGACAGTCTTACAAAGAAATGATGAATGATTATAGCTACAACTTTTACGATGTTGTTGCTAAAGCTGAGGCGCATTTTGAGAACAATGGAACTGGAAAAGGATCTGGTTTTAAAGGATATATGCGCTGGAAAAATGAAAATGAAAGTAAGTTTTTTCCTTCTGGAGATAGAAGTAAGGTAAGTCCATACTTTATTGAAAATGCGTATAATAGGATTAAAAAAGAAACTCAATATTTTGGTTCAAGAGCTGCTCAAAACCCCGATTGGATAGAATTGGGCCCTAGGGATGCAAATAATGTAACATCCCACTACTCTGAAGGAATTGGAAGGGTTGAAACTTTTTATGTTGACCCAAACAATACTGATCTTATGTATTTAGGCTCTCGAAGCGGTGGGTTTTGGAGAACGATCGACGGCGGTGCCAATTGGGAATGCTCTACAGATACCATGATTGCAACAGGAGTTAATATTATGGATGCTTCAGATACTGACGCGGATAGTGTTTTAATCAACCTTCAAAACGCACAGAATACGTATTCGCAGGGAATTTATTATAGCACAAATGGTGGCAAGTCGTGGCAAATTACCAACTTCAATCCTGCCAATTTGGGCTGGGGTGGATTAGGAAAAACAGGAAGAGTGCGCTGGATAAAGATGAGTCCTTATGATTCAAAATTAGTACTGGTCGGAACGGATAGAGGGCTTTACCGTTCCACAAACTTTATGCAATCGTTTACTAGAGTAATTTCTTCAGGAAATTTCACTCAAATAGAATTTCATCCTACCAACCCCAATGTAGTTTATGTTTACAACAACGTAAATAATTCCAATCGTAATATAATCCAGATCAGCAGAAACGCAGGTTTAAGCTTCGCTCCTTCAAACACAATTCCCAACAACAATAACAACAATAACGGAAGACTATCTGTGAGTAAGGACTGTGCCGGTTGTGTTTATTTTTCTTCTAATAACGGAGTTTGGAAATCCTTGAATGAAGGTCAAGATTTTGCCTTTATGAGTAATCCTGGGCAAGGCGGTCATGGATTTGCGGTGAATGATGCAGATACTTCAAATTTAATTTATGGTTATGTGGACCTTACGGCAAGCACTAACGGCGGTAAGAATTTTAATCAAGTTACCTATTGGTCAACTGGAAACTCGCAGCACAGAAACTCTAATTATATCCACGCGGACATGAGAGCGGCTCAAAGTATTGGCGGAGTGTTTTACGTAGGTACAGATGGATATTTGGCAAAGAGTTCTGATGGAGGAGTTTCATGGACAAGGTTAAATGACGGCACTGCAATTCGTGAGTTTTATCGTTTTGGTTTAAGTCAATCTGATGCTTGGTTATCAATGGCAGGTTCACAAGATAATGGTACAAGCATTTATAAAAAAGATGGCTGGATAGAATGGAATGGTGGAGATGGAATGGAAGCCGTAGTTCAATCTTTAAATTCAGATTGGATGGTGGGTAGCTGGCAATATGGCAATAGAAATAAAACAGTTAATGGCGGTCAAACTAGAGGCGGGGCGTCACATGGAAATAATAACGATTGGATTGCCCCTATGCTTACCGATCCAAACCATCAAATGGGTATTTATTCCTTTGGGATAAATGTTTTTAAGAGTACGCAGTTTGGAGGTAATTGGCAAACACTCGGAAATGTAGGTTTTCGCAATAACAACAATGGAAATTCAGAAAACACAAAACATGCGGCCATAGCTCATAATAACTCTAAGCTAATTTTAGCTTCTAGAAACAATAAGATGATGCTTTCGGAAAATGCAGGAATAAGCTTTACTGAAATAACTGCTGATCTGCCAACTACAAATTCACCATCTTGGATTGCTTTTGATCCAAATGATGACAATACGGTTATCTTGACTTACGATCGATATCAAGACGATAATAGACGCGTTTATATTTCTCATGATTTGTGTAAAACATGGGAAAATATTTCTTTCAATTTATCCGATATGCCACTACGAACGGCAGTAATTGATTTCTCCGATAGTTCATATATCTATGTGGGTGGAGAGCGAGGAGTTTATTACAAATCGATGAAAGGAACAAAATGGAACCTATATAATGAAAAGTTACCCGCTGTTTCGATAAGAGAATTGGATATTCAGTGGGCTACAAATACCTTAAGAGCAGTTGCATGGGGAAGGGGAATGTGGCAAACCAAATTGGTCGAAAGAGCGGATTACTCTGAGATTACAAAAATCACTATGAATGTAGCGCCAACAATGACACAGCCAAAAGAAGATTTTCCCATAAAGATTACTGCGGTGGTAACTTCTGTATCTCCATTAAAAAAAGTATTCTTAAAGTGGAGTAAAGACACCGCTAATTATTTGAATACTATTGAGTTTGTTCAGTTAAGTGGAGATACGTTTATTGCCAAATCAGATATTCCAGAATTTCCAGCACAGACGAATATCTACTTTAAAGTATTTGCAGAAACTGATAATGGAAACCTTACAGAAAGTGCCAAATTGCATTACGAATACAGAGCATGTACTTCTCGCCCTGCGGTTAGGGCATTTGCAAGTAAAACTAATGTATGTAGAGGCGATTCCTTTGTATTAAACGGTGGTGGAGGAATACGGTATACTTGGAATAATGGAGTTGAAAACGCAACGCCAATCCTTGCAAATAAATCTACTACGTATACAGTAACAGGGTATGATGGTTTCAACTGTGCCAGTACAGATTCTGTTAGAGTTACTGTTGATACTGTGGTTACCGATGTTTCGTTAACGAATCAAACGCTTAGAGTTGACGAAGTAAGTACCAGTTATCAATGGTTGGATTGTGATGCTAATTGGAGTCCGATTGCAGGACAAACGAATCGCACCTATACCGATTTAAGTGGAGGTAATTTAGCCGTAGCGCTAGAGCAAAAATCCTGTTTGGATACTTCCAAGTGTTATTTGATTCCTGAAGATTTAAGTGATGTTGGTGAAGTTAAAAATGATAATGTTCAATTGTTCCCGAATCCCACAACTGGAAAAGTTGAAATAACTGGACTTTCATCAATTGGACAATTTACTTTTTCGGTGATTTCTGCTGATGGAAAGGTTGTGCAACTAGGTGAGGAAGTATCTGCTAAATTGCTTGAAATCGACCTTTCAAACCAACCTAATGGATTGTATATGATTGAGTTAAAAGGTCAGGATGCTGTCGTTAGAAAAAGAATATTGAAAGAATAATGTTCTTTATTGAGGGTTTTTTGACTTAAAAAAGCCTCTAAAATGAAAATATTTTAAAGCCAAACTGGTAAGATTCAGTTTGGCTTTTTTTGTGTTTTTTAGGTAAATTTTTATGATTCAAAATCTTCCTGCAAAGCAGGATCAGTATGTAATATTCCATTTTGACTTTGTGAAATAACAAATTGAGTTTGTAACATGGTTGGGTTTTATTTTTCGTGAAAACTTAAGTCTTAAGAAGTTTCAAACGAATAGACACATAAAAACAATTGATAATTAACATTTAATTGTTAATATTTGAAGCGTTAAAAATTTGTTAAAACTTACTCTCATGAAAAAACATTTAATCCTACCGATTGTAATCGGCTTTTTTTCTTTCTTTTCCATTGATGCTTTTGCTCAATATTGTAGTCCAAGTGTCTCAGGTTCTTGGGATGGTATATCCAAGGTTACAACAACTGGAGGTACAGTAAATATTAATAAGACAACCTCTATTGGAGCCGCAGTGAGAAATTATACTGCTACAGATAGTATCTCTTCTGGTCCTGGTCAATCCTTTACCGTTTCGATTACTCATAATTATTCTGCTGGAATCTTTGTTGACTGGAATGATGATGGAGATTTTACCGATGTAGGGGAAACAATTTACACTCCCACTGGCTATGAAAATAATGCACAAAGAATAACTACTAAAACGGTTAACATACCAAATAATGCCGCTACAGGTCAATTGCGAATGCGGACCATGTGCGGTTATTATTATAGAATGGCACCGTGCGGTTATTCCAGCTATACTGGTGAAGTGGAAGATTATAGATTATATATAGCCCCTCCAAAGGCAAGGGATGCTGAGCTTTCAGATTTAGCACCAAGGTTTATGTGCGCAGGACTGCAGGATATAAATGTACGAGTTACCAATAGAGGTTCTGACTCGTTGGCTTCGATAGTGTTAAGAGGAAATATCGGTACAACTACGTTTGGTCCAACTACGTTTTCTGGTTTGAATGTTAAAAACAATAAGGACACCGTTCTTAAATTAGGTACATTCACTTTTACCTCGGGAACAGCATACAATATGCAGTTTTCTTCTAACTCACCAAACGGCGCTAACGATTTAAAAACATCAAATGACACGCTTACAATTAATGGATACAAAACGTCTTTATCAGGCACCTATACTGTAGGCGGTTCTTCTCCAGACTATGCGACTCCCGCTTTGGCCTTAACAGCTCTTATGTCTAATGGAGTTTGCGGACCTGTTACGTTTAACGTACGTTCCGGTACTTATACTGGGCAATTGAATTTTAATGATGCAATACCTGGAGCTAGTTCTATTAATTCAGTTCGTTTTAGATCAGATCCTGCGAATTCGGTAATGCCTCTTATTAGAAATGGAAGTGGGTTTACCCTCGGCTTTAGTGGAGGCGCTAGCCATATCTCTTTTGACAGCTTAAGAATTGAAACTACAAGTTCAACAAGAGTTGTAGAACTGGGTGGAGTTAACGATAGCATTTCCTTTAATGGAAACGCCTTTAAAGGATACAATACAACAAGTAGTAGTGATTTATACGCAACAATCTACGATGCTAATGGAAGTAATACTACAAACTTCGAGTTCATTAACAACACTGTTCAATATGGTGCATACGGAATACGTTTATATGGAGCTGTGAATTCTGTAGCCCTGAGTCAAGATGGTTTTGTTATAAAAAATAATGTTTTTACCGATTTGGGATATTACGGTTTGTACTTCCGGAATTGTAAAAATGGTGTAATTGAAGGAAATAGCATTTCTAATAAGACGACCGCGAGTTTGGGTTATGGAATCTATGCTTCTTACAACTATGCATTGGATCTTATTGGAAATAAAATAGTTTCTTACGGGACTTCATGGGCAAGAGGTATCTATTGGTATTACTGTGATGGAACATCTGCTAATCGTTCTTTGATTGCAAATAATATGTTCTCAAGACCAAATGCAAGTTCCAGCTCAGCACATTACGATTATATTTATTATGCGGATTACACAGATATTGTTCACAATAGCTGGTATGCTAATTATAGTTATTCATCCACTAGTTATGGTGTAATTCGTTATTATGCTGGTACTTCGGATCAATTTTCGAATAATTCAATAGCTAATGCTGGTTCAGCATACTGTATTCGAGTGAATGGAACTATTAATACAGAAAAGAACAATAATTATTATAACGCAAGCAACACAAATAAGAGATATCCAGTATCGGGTGGAACGGGAAACATAAATGTAGACCCAGGTTATGTTTCGACTTCGGACTTGCACATTTCTACTCCGGCATTGGATAAAAAAGGAACCGCTTTAACCATTGTAACAACAGATTTTGATGGAGATACTAGAAGTACAACAACTCCAGATATTGGTGCTGATGAAGTTCTATTTGCTACAAATGATGCAGGAGTTGCTTCCTTTGAAATGAGTCCTCCTTGTCCGGGAGCTAATAATGTATTGGTAAAAGTCAAAAATTATGGAGTTGCAGCTTTAACTTCTGCTACTGTAAATTGGACAGTTAAGGCCGGTACAGGCTCTCCTGTTACCCAAACAGCATTTTCATTTACTGGAAATATTGGAGTTGGAGGAGATACAATAGTTAATCTTGGTTCCTACACCTTCTCTTCCGGTACTGCTTATACTATAACCGCATTTACAACTGTACCTAACGCTACATCAGATCAAAAAACGTCCAATGACACAAATAGTACTTCAGTAAGTACTGCAATGGGTGGAGTGTATACTATTGGAGGAACTTCTCCAGACTACACAACCTTTGCAGCTGCAAGAGCAGCTTTATATACTACAGGTGTATGTGGTGCTGTTACATTCAATGTACGTCAGGGAACTTATACTGAACGACTTGATTTTCAGGCTCCAATTGCAGGTGCTTCGGCTGTAAATAACATTCGATTTAGACCAGATACTGGTAATACTGCAAGTGCTACCCTGAGATACAATAGTGATTATACTTTGAGGTTTGGTGGAAATGTAGGACATATTACTTTTGATAGTCTTAACATTGAAACATACGGCTCTGCCAATGTTGTAGAAATGAATGGGATAAATCATCATATTAGTTTTGATGGAGTAAATTTCCTTGGAAGAAATATTAATAGTACTTCATCGAGTTATGCAATTTTCTACCTATGGAATGGTAAGTACACTGAAAACTTAACTGTAGAAAATTGTACTTCTCAATATGGTTCGATTGTATTTTATGCTTATAGTAGTCACAGTGGTTATAATACAACTGCAACAATGAATGATTCAATTATAATAAGAAACAATGAGTTCAAAGACTTTTCTTATCAAGGATTATACTTCCAAGGATATAAAAACATGCGAATTTTGAATAATAAAGTACATCACCGAAGTACTGGTGGAACTGCATATCCTTGGGGAATCTATTTATCTTACTGTGATTTGATTGACGTTGTTGGAAACGATGTTGATTTGTACAATGGTTCTGGACAATATGCAAGAGGATTGTATTTGAATTACTGTGATGGAAGTGCAACCAATCGAAACCTAATTGCCAATAATATGATCTCTAAGGGAGTTAATGGCTCTACTTCATCTGCACATTCTGACAACATCTATTACTGTAACTACAGTGATGTTGTTTACAACAGCTGGTACGGTAAAATGGATTATAACAGTACTTCTTACGGTATGATTAGAGTGTATTATGGTACTTCTGTAGTTTTTAGTAATAACAGCATTCATAACGATGGAGGAGCAGGTTATGGAGTTACTTTTACTGGTACACATACCAAAAACAATAACAATTTCTATAATTCTAACCCGCTAAGGTTAAGATACCCTACAACGGGAGGAACTGGAAATGTTTCAGCAGACCCAGGTTATTTTTCAACAAGTGATTTGCATGCAGGAGGAATTGGAATTTACCAAAAAGGAACTCCTTTAACTATTGTTACTGACGATATTGATGGAGATACTCGAAGTGCTACCATACCTTCAATTGGTGCCGATGAGTTTTTCTTACCAGCAATAGATGCTGCGCCAGAAGAGGTGGTATATGATTTAGCATGTGCTGGATCGGTTCCTATTAAAGCTAGAATTGCTAACAAAGGATTAAACGGTTTAAATTCTTTCACGGTTAATTGGTGGGTAACTACAAACACAGGAACACCTGTTGCTCAATCGCCAGTTTCTTTTTCAGGAACCTTGGCCGTTGGAACAGATACAGTTATGAATTTAGGGAATATTACGATGAACGATTCGTCTAACTATACTGTAATGGTAGTAACGAGTAGCCCTAACGGAACTACGGATCAAAAAACTGAAAACGATACAACTACTAAAATTCTTAAAACGGGAATGAATGGAGTGTTTACTGTAGGTGCTAGTGGTGATTTTGCAACTGTGGGTGCTGCTATTACAGCAATTCAAGCCAAAGGGATGTGTGATGATATTACACTTAATGTGTTATCAGGTACTTATACCCAAAGAGTAATTGTCGAAAATATAGAAGGAACGGATCTACATAATTTAACGATTAAAGCAGCTCCTTCTGCAACTACGAAACCAACGCTGAGGTACAACTCAGATTATGTTATTAAGATTAATAATTCTAAGAATGTTACTATAGATGGATTAAAAATAGAGGCTTATGGAGCAAATAATGTTATCGAATTAACGGGTGATAACTCAAACTTTACCGTTTCGAATTGTTTGCTAGATGGTTATATTTCTACATCTACCTCGACTGCATATGCCATTATTTACGATTGGTCTGGTTCTGCAAACCTGTCGCACAATATTTCGATTATCGATAACGTCATCCAAGATGGAAGTTATGGCATTTATGTGCAAGGAGAAAACACTTCTAGCTATCAGGATAGCCTTGTGATTCGAGGTAACACTATTAAGAATTGGTATTATAGAGGAATTTATAATTACACTAACGAGAACGCAATAATTGATGATAACGAAATCGTTTCTCGTGCGACACCTTATAGTACAGGGGCTTCAGGAATCTACAGTTTCTACTCACACAGAGGAACTATAACCAATAACAATATTCTAGTTAGCTCTGCGAGTTACTGTACTGGATTGTACATGTATTATTGTGATGGAACTAGCGGTAATAGAGCATTGGTTGCTAATAACATGATTACTAAAACAAAGAATAGTACGAGTTCTGCGAATGCTGAATATTTATATTACTGTGACTATACCGATATTGTAAATAATAGCTGGATGACGAGACACAACTACAACAGTTCTTCTTATGGTGCGATACGATTATACTATGGAACTGGCAGTCAGTTTTCGAATAACTCAATTTATAACATTGGATCTAGTGGATATTGTATTAATGTTGTGGGATCTCCAACGGAGAAAAACAACAATTACTACAATACAGTAACTTCCAGAAGAAGATATCCTACCACAGGAGGAACAGGTAATATCAATGTAAATCCAGGATATATCTCAACAACTAATGGTGACCTACACGTAAATACAGCTGCTTTAGATAGTGCAGGTACTCCTTTGACAATTGTTACCGAAGATATCGATGGAGATTTGCGTGATGCAACAGATCCAGATATTGGAGCGGATGAATTTGATGCTGCAAAAGACATTAGGTTGCTATCTTTAGATATAGATGGCGGTCCATGCTATACAGCAAATGATTCAGTTTGGTTTACCTATAAAAACACAGGTATTTACACATTAAATTTTGCTACCGATAGCTTTAAAGTGAATTGGGGTGTAACTGGAGCAGTAACTTCTAATGGTTCAGTTTCAATAACATCCGGAACATTATCACCAGGAGCTGAAGATTCAGCATTTTTTACAGTGAATTTATCGGACACCGGTAGTTATGCAATGTCAGCAATCGTTGCTGCCACATATGATAATAAGGCTACAAATGATTCTGCACAAACAACTGCTGTAGTTACAAAACCTCTTGCACCGACTTATTCAGGTTCAGCTTGTTATGGCGATTCTCTTACACTTACAGGTATTGGAGCTACGGGAAGTACGTTTAACTGGTATTCAGATTCTAGTCTTTCGAATTTGGTGGCAAGTGGATTGACAGTTATGGTTGGAGTAATTACTTCAGATACTTCTTTCTATATGACACAAGTAGGTGGAACCTACGGTTGTGAGGGTTTTGCTGTAAAAACAGTAACGAGTCCTGATACATTGCCAAGCATAATCTTCAATGCTACTTCAGCTATTTGTGAAACAGATACAAGCTTAGCGCTAAGTGCAACTCCAACTGGAGGCTCATTTAGTGGAAATGGGGTAACAGGTTCTGGTTTCGACGCAACCAGTGTTTCAGCAGGTACTCAAGTTTTAACCTATACTTATTCTAATGCATTGGGTTGTGAAAATTCTGATACGGCAGTTGTTGATGTTAAAGTAAAACCAACAGTGTCGTCGGTGTTTACCAACCTTACTTCTTGTACTGTTGATAATGCAAAAATCACAATTACTGCTACTGGTGGTTCTGGAACATATACTTACTCAAATAATGATGGTGCTAGTTACCGTAGTCTCAATGTTTTTGATTCATTAGCAGGAGGAACATACAATGTAAAAGTTAGTGATGGTATTTGTGTTGTTTCTGGGTCTTCACATACTGCAACAGCGCCTAATGCACCGAGTAAACCAAGTGCAACAGGAGGAGCGAGTTATTGTAAAGGAGCCAGCTTGAATAACTTAGGGGTTACTACAACCACTAAAGGAACTGCAGGAACTTTTAAATGGTATAAAGATGCTGCATTAATAGTTTCATACGGAACAGGAGCAAGCGTTGCACCTACCGATACTATAATGACTCAAGTGTACTATGTAATTGAAGATAGATCAGGTTGTAAAAGTGCTGCGGATACAACTACAGTTACAGTTAACGCTTTACCAGTAGTATCGAATACTGCATTAGCAGCAAGATGTACCAATGCAGATTCATTGGTATTGGCAACAGGAACTCCAACAGGAGGAACGTATTCAGGAACAGGAGTATCAAGTGGTGTTTTCATTGCATCGGTTGCAACTGCAGGAAGCCATGTCATTACTTATAATTATACGGATGGAAATAACTGTTCAAATTCAGATACAGCCAGCGTTACGGTAAATCAAGCTCCAACGGCTAGTTATACAGTATCGGGTTCAAGTTGTACGAATTCACCTCAATATAATTTGACAGGAGGAACTCCAACTGGAGGTGCCTATTCAGGATCGGGAGTAAGTTCAAATCAGTTTACAGCAGCAACTGCAGGAGCAGGTTTACATACTATCCTGTATACAGTGTCTAATACGAATTGTTCAGATTCTGCAACTGCATCAATAAGAGTGCATGCGTCGCCAACGGTAACGTTAGCTTCGATTACTGACAGGTGTTTAGATGCAGGAGTATTGACATTGACCGGTGGCTTGCCAACTGGAGGAAGCTACTCTGGTGCAGGTGTAAGTGGTTCAAACTTTACCCCGCTTACAGCAGGTTCGGGAGCTCATACTATTATGTATACTTATACTGATGGTAATAGCTGTACAGATTCTGCAAGTACAACAACACAAGTTGATTCATTACCAGTAGCTACATTTAGCACCCTGTCTAATGTTTGTGCAAACGGATCGTCGATTACTTTAAGTCAAGGTTCGGCTTCACCAAGCGGAGGAACAGGAACGTACTTAGGAACAGGAGTTTCTGGAACTTCGTTTAGTCCAAGTTCAGTAGGAGTAGGAACTTATAATCTAGGTTATGCTTACGTTGATAATAATGGCTGTAGAGATACTGCTTATTCTAATCAAAAGGTAGATACGGTTCCAATCGTAACGTTTAGTGCTTTAAGCAGTGTTTGTTCGAATTCAGGAACGTTCTCCTTAACTAATGGAGCGCCAATGGGTGGAACTTATTCGGGTTCAGGAATTACGGGTTCAACATTTAACCCTAGCAGTGTAACTGCTGGAACAGATACGTTGACTTATACATACCAAGATGGAAATAGCTGTTCAGACAGCGCCAAGCAAACAATTGTGGTGAATGCAGCTCCAACGGTTACGTTAGCTTCGATTTCTGACAGATGTTTAGATGCAGCAGTGTTGTCATTGACCGGTGGTTTGCCAACTGGAGGAAGCTACTCTGGTGCAGGTGTAAGTGGTTCAAACTTCACTCCGTTAACTGCAGGTTCGGGATCGCAAACGATTACGTATACGTATACAGATAATAATAACTGTACAGATTCTGCGAATACGACAGCACAAGTTGATTCATTGCCAGTTGCCTCATTTAGTACATTGTCTAACATTTGTGCAAACGGTTCTCAGATTACCTTAAATCAAGGTTCAGCTTCACCAAGTGGTGGAACAGGAACTTACATAGGAACTGGAGTTACAAGCACCATGTTTAACCCGAGCACTACAGGAGCAGGAACCTACAATCTAGGTTATGCTTATGTTGATAATAACGGGTGTAGAGATACTGCTTATTCTATGCAAACGGTAGATACAGTTCCAGTGGTGGCATGGACAGCAACATTAGCTGATGTTTGTCTAGATCTTCCAGCATTTGCTTACACAGCGGCAAGTCCAATGGGTGGCGTCTTTAAAGGATCTGGAATACAAACTTCAGGAATGTTTAAAGCAGATTCAGCCGGAGGCGGAATGCATACGATAAACTATGTATTTACTGATGGAAACATGTGTATGGATTCAGTAACAAATACTCAATGGGTGGATACACTGCCTACAGTTAATTTCACATTACCAGCAAACTGGTGTCTGAATGCAATGGCTATTTCATTAAATTCAGGAATGCCAAGCGGTGGTGCTTATACTGTGAATGGAACAACAGATACAATTTACAGCTCGACAACTGCAGGAAGAGATACCTTAATTTATACGTATTCTGACACTAATAATTGTGTGAACACTGCAACGGCATATATACAAGCCGATACAGTGCCGGTAGTGTCATTTGATACTATAGCAGATGCATGTGTAGGATCAGCAATGATTACACTAAGTCAAGGAAAACCATTAGGTGGTATGTATACTGGAAATAATGTTAGTACTGGAATGTATAACCCAGATACGGTAAGAACAGATACTTTGAATTACACCTTTACTGATTTGAATGGATGTAAGGATATTGCAACTCAAACGGTTACGGTAAATGCATTACCAGTTGTTACGTTTAGCAGTATTAGCGGTGTTTGTGCAAATTCAGGAATGCTTGCAATTACTAATGGAGCGCCAACAGGCGGAACTTATTCAGGAGTAGGACTTAACGGTTCAACATTTGATCCTAGCGGTGTAGCAGTAGGTGTAGATACATTAACCTATACTTATATAGATGCTAATAACTGTACAGATAGCGCAAAACAATCTATAGAAGTTTATGCAGCTCCCACAGCTAGCATGAGCCCGATTGGCGAGTCTTGTGACAATGGTGATACCATTCATTTGAATATGGGAATGCCAGCTGGCGGAACTTATATTGGTTTGGGTGTCGATACTAACGTAATTATTCCTAATACTAGTTTAATAGGTGTAAATACGGTTTCTTATATCGCAACTAATACAAACTGTTCAGATACAGCAATGGCAAATTATACAATAGTGCCTTCACCTTTATTCAATGTTGTTGGTAAGCTAGAAGGTTGTAAAAATGATACCCTTACATTGACTACAAGTGATACATCAGGTTTCGTTCACAATTGGAGTAATGGAGATACTACTAACAGTATTAACGTTTCAACATCTGGAATGATTTGGGTGCAGGTTACCGATACAACAAATGCGTTGGGATGTAATAATTACGATACTGTTGATGTGAAGCTAGAAGGTGAGTGTGTTGGAATAGACCCAACGTTATCGGTTAACGATATTCGTTACTATCCAAATCCAAACAACGGTAACTTTAATTATGAAATCAGTGGACTGAATGGTTCTTCTGCTCAATTGAGAATATTCTCTTCTAATGGTCAAGAAGTATTCTTTACTGAATTTACTAATATGGCTGAGAAAGAAACTGGAGAAATTACACTTGAGAATATGGAGCGAGGAGTTTACTATATCCAGTTGAACTCTACAATAGGTTCCGCAGTGCATAGAATAGTTATCAATAGATAGATTATTAAAATAGTTCATTTCATTATTGGTTGATTTAAAAAGGGGTTGCTCAAAAGCAACCCCTTTTTTATTGGCTAAATGTTCTCAATCGTGCTTGAAAAAGATAGGCTTCACCATTTAAGATTAGTTTAATAGAAGGCTAAAGATTAATTAGAAGTTTAGAATAGGTTCGAAATAATCTTATTTGTAGCAAGGCTAGAATTAAGACATAAAAAAAAGCCTATTCAAATTTATGAATAGGCTTTCAAAATCCTAAAAATTAGATTATCCTAAAAATGGATATTTATAATCCTTTGCAGGAAGGAACGTTTCTTTAATTGTTCTTGGAGAAACCCAACGTGTAAGATTCAAGTACGAACCCGCTTTATCGTTAGTTCCAGACCCTCTAGCACCGCCAAATGGTTGTTGACCTACAACTGCACCTGTTGGCTTGTCATTGATATAGAAATTACCTGCAGAGTTTTCTAGTTTTTTCATTGCCAAATCGATAGCATATCGATCGCCACTGATAATTGATCCGGTTAAGGCGTAGTCTGAAGTTTCATCTAATAATTCTAGTGTATCTTCAAATTTATCATCTGCATAGGTGAAAATAGTAACAACTGGTCCGAATATTTCTTCGCACATGGTTCTGAATTTCGGATTATCTGTTACAACTACAGTAGGTTGAATGAAATAACCTTTAGACTTATCATAAGTTCCACCAGCGACAACATCAGCATCGCTAGCAGCATTGCAATAATCTACAAACTCTGCTATTTTGTCAAATGCCTTTTCATCTATTACGGCATTAACGAAGTTGGAATAGTCAGAAGGAACTCCAACTTTAAATGAGTTTACATCCGAGACTACTTTGCTAATTACATCTTGTGCCATTGACTTTGGAAGATAGACTCTTGAAGATGCAGAACATTTTTGACCTTGAAATTCAAACGAACCTCTAGATATTGCAGTTGCAACTTCATCTACATTAGCAGTTTTGTGCACCATTATGAAATCCTTACCTCCAGTTTCTCCCACAATTCTTGGATAGCTTCGGTATTTTTCAATATTGTTTCCAATAGTTTTCCAAAGATGTCTGAAAACGCCAGTAGATCCTGTGAAATGCAATCCTGCAAAATCTCTATGGTTAAAAATTACCTCTCCTGCTTCGGGTCCATCCACCGTAATCATATTAATTACGCCATCAGGTAATCCAGCTGCTTTAAACAACTCCATAATTACTTTCGCAGAATATATCTGAGTATCTGAAGGCTTCCAGATAATAGTGTTTCCCATCATTGCAGGAGCAGCACATAAATTAGCCGCAATTGAAGTGAAATTGAAAGGTGTAATTGCAAATACAAAACCCTCTAAAGGCCGGTATTCTAACCTATTCCAAACACCCGGAGAAGAATCTGGTTGCTCTGAATAAATCTGTTGCATGTAGAATGCATTGTATCGAAAAAAGTCAATTAATTCACAAGAAGCATCAATTTCGGCTTGCATTGCGTTCTTACTTTGCCCAAGCATAGTAGCTGCATTCATTTTTGCTCGGAATGGGCCAGCCAATAATTCGGCTGCTTTCAGGAAAATAGCAGCTCTATGTTCCCAACTTAAGTTCGACCAATCTTTTTTAGCAGCCGAAGCAGCATCTATAGCAGCTTGAACGTGCGTTTTATCTCCGATATTAGCATGACCAATAACTTTGGCGTGCTCATGCGGAGGACTAAGTGGTAACTTATCACCGGTTGTAACTTCTTGACCGCCAATATACATTGGGACATCAGTAACTGAATTATACAATTCTTGATAAGCAGCTTCTAATTCTGCTTTTTCTGGGGATCCTGGTGCATAGCCTAGTACTGGCTCATTTTCAGGAAAAGGTATGTTGAATACTCCGTTTGGCATAACAACTTTATTTTTAGGGTTAAACGCTTAAACTTTAAGTGTGCAAAAGTAGTTATTCGAGAAAAATTGAGCAGATAATTAAGCTAAGTTGTCTTAATTCAATTGACAAAGTAATGCCATTTCAAATCGAGGAATATCAACCTCGATGAGTTCTTGTTTGCCTTCTTTTTTGAAAATGTATGAACCTTCCATATATCCTAAAGATGAGTTAAGGTCACAATAAGATTGGTACTGGTAAAATTCTCCTGGCAATAAAATAGGGCGTTCACCCACAACACCTTCGCCATTTACAAAGCGAGGTGCAGATAAGCTGTCTTGAATTTTCCAGTGTCTACTAAGCAGTTGAATAGAAAAGTCATTGTTATTCTGGATATGTATAGAATAGGCAAATAAATACTTACCACTGTTTATGTTAGAGCAGTTTTCTAAAAAGGTAGTTTCTACTTTTACCTGAACATTTGATGTGATTTGACTTACCATTTCTGGCAATAAATATAGTGAGTTTTTGGATTGAATTTTAATCTCTATTCAAATTGAACCGAAATTGACTTTGCTCACTTGGAAAAAAGAGTGCTGTGTGTTTTATAAGTCTCACATAATCAGCTGTAATATCTTTGTGGTAAACTAAAATAGAATAAGAGTTTTCAGCTTCCTTAAAGCTATTTTCAATGCGATTTATATCACCAGATCTGCCATCTCTAGAGTATAAAATTTGCCAATTGTACATTCCTTGTTTCAGATAAACAGCCAATCGATACCGCTTTTTTTCAGGCTCGTATTCCATTTTAAAGCGTTCGGACAACTCGAAGTTTGATAATTCCCCGAAAACATAAAAATCACCATTAGGGTCCTTGTTTTCCTGTTTCAAATAAAAATACACCATGCAATAATCTATATCACTCGCAGTAGTATGATTAAATGAGTTTGATCCAATAACCCGACCCCCATATAAAGAGCCCAATAAATTGCCTTGTCTGTGCATTCTTCTTTCCTCCATAGGTTCAATAAACACATGAGTGCTATCAATTCTGGTAACAAAGCCGTCAATGTTTTCTGACTTTAGGTTAAGGTTTCTAAGATCAGCAAAGCGTTGCTCGTTGCCTGCCCAAAATGAATTTGGGCCATTGTGATTATATTCTAACGTGTTACCTGAAACAAATAATGGTTTTAGATCATTAATAGCATTGTCAGTTCGGTTATTTTGGATTAATACCACTTTAATGGCATCAGCAGGATTTATGATTTGATAATTAGAGTAGTCAATTGAAAAATCTATTTCATGTTTTTTTTCTCGATATGCTGGCTTAAATGCTGGGTGAATAGTTGCTTTTAATTGAACCTTATCCTCAGTAACATAAAAACGATGAGAAAGAAGCAGTTTCGTCGGATCTCCATTTCTATATACATATACTAAGTAGTTGCCTGAAATGCGAAAGCGAATTTCTTCGTTTGGTAAGTACAATTTGTACTGGACATAAGACTGGTTGAAAGCGGTTGAAAAGGTATAATCATTTATAAAAGGTTCTTCAATTCCTGTGATGTATTGGAAATATTGAATCGGAGTTGGATTCCATTCGTCGTCGCAATGCACAATTCTATAGTTTAAGTCCTCGACTTTCATACTAAAGTCATCAAAGGTCAATTCGAGTTTTACTCCACCACCCAAGTTTATTATGGGCAGTCCCGCGCTGCTTCCACCTTTATGAAAATTAATAGTATGGATTTGATCATTGTAAATTCTGTTTCGGTATTCTAGGCGATATTCTGGGACATACTCAACTTCTTCGCTTAACTCTTGAGCGGAACAAAAAGTGCCCCAAAAAAGGAACAATAACGTGATGAGGTATTTCGTAAACTGAAACATATTTTCAATAATACGGCCTAAAAGCAAAAAAGCGGCCAAAAGCCGCTTTTTTTGAACTATTTTAATAAATGGATTAGTGAGCCGCTAAGTAATCGGCAACACCATCATGTGTATCCGTCATTGCATCATCGCCTTTAATCCAATCCGCAGGACAAACTTCTCCATTTTCTTCAAAGTGCAATAAAGCATCAACCATTCTTAGAGCTTCGTTTACACTTCTACCAAGTGGGAAATTATTTACCACTTGATGCTGAACAATACCTTCTTTATCGATAAGGAATAATCCTCTGTATGCAATCATAGGTCCTGTTGCCATTAATTGTCCATCTTCATCAACATCATAATCACCAGCTAAAACACCGTAATTTGCTGAAATACATTTAGAAGTATCGGCAACAATTGGGTAGGTAATTCCTTTAATTCCACCGTGACCTTTTTCCATTTGTAACCAACCCCAATGCGATTCAGCGGTATCGGTAGAGCAGGCAACTACTTCAACGCCTCTTTTCTTAAATTCATCCAATTTAGACTGAAATGCATGCAATTCTGTAGGGCAAACGAATGTGAAATCTTTTGGGTAAAAGAAAAATAATACGTGACTCTTTCCAACATATTGATCTAAGGAAAAACCATCTACAACCTCTCCACCATTCACAACTGTTGATTCAGAAAATGAGGGTGCTTTGTGTCCAACTAATACTGACATATTTTTTGTTTTTATTGTTATTAATTTCGTTTTGCAAAGGTAATGGATAACTCTAATCTTAAATTCCACTTAAAGAGGATTTATTGTTAACCTTTTTAAATGTGCTTTGTTTTCTTTGCAAACTCAAAAAACTCTATCAAGTGAAAACACTAAACTTTAATTTACTTCTACTGTTTGTATTATTTTTCTCTTCAGTTGCTTCAGCTCAAACTGGAAGCGTTAAAGGTTTGCTTCTTGACGAAATAAGCAATGAGCCTATTCCATTTGCCAACATAATTATTAAAGGCACCACGAAAGGAACCGCAACAGATTTTGATGGAAATTTTTTGATTGAAGGCATAGAGCCTGGGTTCGTTCAGTTGCAGATTTCTGTAGTTGGATATAAACCAAAAATTTCAGGAGATATAAATATTATATCTGGAAGGCAGTCCAATTACAATGTGAAAATGGAGCAGTCTTCCACAGAAATGAATGAAGTAGTAATAGAGGCAGAGGCATTCTCAAAAACAATGGAAAGTCCTTTGTCTATGCAAACGATAAGCGTTGCAGAAATTGAGAGAGCTGCAGGAGCAAATAGAGATATTTCAAAGGTGATTCAGTCTTTTCCTGGTGTTACTTCAACACCTGCTTTTCGAAATGACATAATAATAAGGGGTGGAGCACCAAATGAAAACCGATTCTACTTAGATGAAATCGAAGTTCCAAATATCAATCACTTTCAAACTCAAGGTGCTTCAGGCGGGCCTGTTGGAATTATCAATGTGAATCTTATCCGTGAGGTTGATTTTCAGGCTGGAGCATTTCCAGCTGCTAGAGGAAATATGCTGAGTTCCTTATTAACGTTCAAGCAATTGGATGGAAACTCAGAAAAATTGAAAGGAAAAGTAACTGTTGGAGCAACTGATTTAGGCCTTACCCTTGATGGGCCATTGGGCAAAAAGACAACTTTCACTTTTTCTGCAAGACAGTCTTACTTGCAATTTCTTTTTTCAGCTCTTGGATTGCCTTTTTTGCCAACTTATTGGGATTATCAAACTAAGGTGAAGCATAAGATCAATAATAAAAATGAAATTAGTTTCATAAGTATAGGTGCGTTAGACAAAAATGTATTGAACCTTGATGCAAATGAAACGGAGCAGCAGCGTTATGTTTTGCAAAACTTACCAAGTTCGGATCAATGGAATTACACCATTGGAGCTGTATACAAACATTTTCAAGAAAACAGTTTTCAGACTTATGTTGTGAGTAGAAATATGTTGAATAACGAAGCTGAGAAGTACACTAATAATGACGAAAGCTCTGAAAACAATCTAACGCTTCGCTTTAAATCGCAAGAGATAGAAAATAAGTTTAGGTTTGAAAACACGACTCGTTTGAATGACTGGAAGTTTGTTGTTGGTGTAAATTATGAATTTGCTAAATACAACACTGAAACTTTCAATCGAATATTCTTGCCGGCAACACCAATTTCCGCTGCTCGTTTGGATACGTTTAACTTTAGCTCTGAATACAACATGAATAAGTTTGGTGGATTTTTTCAGGTAAGTAAGCGGTTGTTAGAAAGTAGACTGAATGTGAGTTTTGGTGTTAGAACCGATATAAATGACTTCAATAGTGAAATGTCCAATCCGATAAATCAACTCTCACCAAGGGCTAGTTTGGCTTATGCATTAAGCGAGAAATATTCTGTGAATTTAGCAGCTGGCAGATTCGCTCAACTGCCTCCTTATACCGTATTAGGATTTCAAAGAAATGGTGAATTTGTAAACAGAAATAATGGAGTAAAGTATATAAAAGCCAATCATTTGAATGGTGGTATTGAATATCGACCAAAATCTTCTTCAAAAATTACTGTAGAAGGTTTTTATAAATTTTATCAAGATTATCCAATGCTAATTGACAAAGGAGTTAGTTTGGCAAATTTAGGAGCTGATTTTGGTGTTATTGGTAATGAGGAAGTTACTTCCACTTCAGAAGGTCGTGCGTATGGTATTGAATTAATGGCACAGCAAAAACTGTATAAAGGCTTTTATGGGATTTTGAGTTACACGTGGGTACGTAGTGAGTTTACGAATATAGATGGCGAGTTCGCTCCTTCAGCATGGGATTCAGAGCATTTAGTTTCTGCAACGGTAGGTAAGAAATTGAAAAAGAATTGGGAAGTTGGTGCACGATGGCGTTTTGTAAGTGGTCGTCCTTCTACACCATATATAGCTGGTGTTTCCGCGTTGCGTCCTGTCTATGATGTTAATCCAGCAGGAGTGTTAGATTATGCAAATGTAAATTCCGATAATTTAGGGGAATTTCACCAACTAGATGTGCGTGTAGATAAGATTTGGAATTTTAAGAAGTGGTCGCTAAATCTATATTTAGATATTCAGAACTTGTATAACTTTCAAGCAAAAGAGCAACCGATTCTATTTCCGTTTGAAGACGATAATGGAAATCCAATTATTACAAATCCGAATGCACCTTATGCACAACAAACCTATGATCTGCAACAAATTCCTAATACGACAGGAACAGTATTGCCGACAATTGGGGTGATTATTGATTTTTAATTTACACTAAGTTTTTTGTTTTTCGATTCGCGTAAAAAGTAGGTAGGAATAAACGCTGCCATAGAGTGTTCCTCCTAAAGTAAGAGCAACGATTAACTTTATCGCGTAATGTTGAGGTATGAATGCCATAACCAAGGCGCAGATTATTCCTGAAAAGAAAAATACACGACCAATTAAACGATGCGTTTTTCTCCAAACTTCCTCGCTTTCTAACGTCCAAGGCGTTCTAAAACCAACAAAGTAATTTGGTTTAACGGTCTGCAAATAATTGCCTAACATGGTAATTAGAAATGCAAAAGCAAAAGTTATTGCATAGGCCGTATTCTCTATAACTCCGTCGGCATTTAATACAATGATCAATACAACAGCTGCAATAAACAATTGAATAATTACTCGTAATTTACTATATGAGTTGTCGTATTTTTTTAAGTTGCCTTTAGGGTCGAATGTGGGTGCAAATTTCATGAGCGCATACAATCCGATTGGAAAACCAGTAACCAAAATCCAAAGTGACGATTTGTCGCTATAGGCATCGGCTACACCATTAGCATCAAAATGAGTTGCTACGGTATCTGGCAAACCGCTATATACTGCTGCAAAATATAAGATTGGGGTGAGCATAATTATCCATAAAATGCCCTCAACTGCTCCTTTGTTCATTTTCTTGTGATTTAAAAGTTAAAAACCAATTAATAATATCGTCCATTACTGTTGTGTTCAGCGAGTAGTGGATAAACTGACCGTTACGATGGCTTTCTACCAACTCGGCCTGTTTTAAAATATCTAAATGATGGGATATGCTGGGCTTAGAAATATTGAATAAGTCGGCAATTTCGCCTGCAGTCATGTCACCCTCTCGAAGTTTATCTAGAATCTCCCTTCGAGTAGTGTCGTTTAAAGCTTTAAATAATTTATTCACGAATTAGATATTTAGACAAATGTCTAATTATTATTTGAAAAGTCAAGGAAATAGTAGAATATTTTTTTCGTTTCAATTTTGAATTGGTGAATTTCGACGTGTGTGTCTTGCTGCATGCAGCAGGCTGAATTTATTTAGAATAAAAAAATTACACCCAGTAGGCTAGCGTCGCGAATAAATGTAAAAGAGGCTTTTGGCCTCTTTTTTTTGCTTTACACTTGAGCTTGCTCTACTTCAAATTTTTCGAAATACAGCTCCGTCATACTGAGTATGTTTTGTAATTCAACTTCAATTTTTTCATTAGAATCAGCATTCTTACTTTTCTGTACAGAAGTCAAAATAGGCTCAAGTACCGTATGAAGCTTTTCATGCTCCTCACCTTTCATTGAACAGTTTTTGATAATGTAGTCACATTGATACGATAGCTCACCCAATAAAACCGCATAATTTTTGTTTTCGGGTTGCATTTCATTAAAAGAAATAATCATATGCTGTATCATAAGCATACCTTCCGATGTTTCTGGATTGGCAATCATCTTTTGAGGCGTTTTAGGCGATTGATCTTCAACTTTTACTTCTTGACTTTCGGCAGAAGATTCTCCACAGCTTGTAATAACTAGAATTGATAGTAGTCCGTAAATGAAATATCTCATGGTAAAATAATTTACAGCAAAAGTAGGCTTATTAACAGCTTTTTGAAATGGATAATAATTTGAAGGATTACATTTGTTTTATGCGGAAAATTTTATTGCTCGTAATTTTAGTTTCATTGAGTTTTGTTGGGTTTGCTAGTAAACTCTTATTGCCAATGGATGACACTCAAAAGAATCACATGAAATCCTATGGGGTGGCGTTCTGGGTTTTAGAGCATGAAGTTACGGTTGAGTGGTTGCTGAACTATCGCGGAGGAAGCTTTATGATTCCATATTCTAAAGATATAGAGTCCGAATGTATTATCCGAGGAGTAACTTATTTAACTATAGCTGATGCACAAGCTACCGCTATTAAACAAGAAATAGCCAATCCAGAAGTAAATATGGAGGTTGTTAAACTAGAAAAAGCACCTAGAATTGCCGTTTATTCTCCAAAGGGAAAACAGCCTTGGGATGATGCAGTTACTCTGGTGTTGACTTACGCAGAAATTCCCTACACCGTTATATATGATGATGAAATTATTAGCGGAGAATTACACCTCTACGATTGGTTGCATCTGCATCATGAAGATTTTACGGGGCAATATGGGAGATTTTATGCAAGCTACAGAAATGCTCCGTGGTATCAGTCTCAAGTAAAGGAGTTCGAAGAAACAGCAGAACGTTTAGGATTTAGTAAAGTAAGTGAACTTAAATTAGGTGTGGCGCTCAAAATAAAAGAATACACTGCCGGTGGAGGCTTTGTTTTTACTATGTGTTCTGGCACAGATAGCTATGATATTGCACTAAGCGCTGAAGAAGTTGATATTTGCGAATCGATGTTTGATGGTGACCCTGCAGATCGCAACGCGCACAATGAATTGAATTACAGTAACACCTTTGCTTTTAGGGATTTTTTGATCAGTCGAAATCCAATGGAATACGAGTTTTCCAACATTGACGCAACTCCACTGCACTCTAGAACACCTGAAAACATTGATTACTTTACCTTGTTCGAATACTCTGCAAAATGGGATCCAGTTCCTACTATGCTTTGTCAAAACCATACTAGTAGGGTTAAGGGGTTTATGGGGCAAACGACTGCTTTTAATAAAGGATTTATTAAGCCCGGCGTTTTAGTTATGGGTGAGAACAAGTCCTTAAATTCTGCGAAGTACATTCATGGTAAGTTCGGCAAAGGCCAATGGACTTTTTACGGTGGTCATGACCCTGAAGATTATCAGCACTTTGTGGGCGATCCACCAACCGATTTAGATTTACATCCTAATTCTCCCGGATACAGATTAATACTGAATAACGTATTATTTCCAGCGGCTAGGAAGAAGAAGCAAAAGACTTAAAACAGAATGTATGTTTTGAGTGATTGTTTTTTAATACTTGAGAGGTCTAAAATCAATTAAATTACCGATATATGAAGACTCTTTACTGTTTCACTTTAGCTATATTTCTCTCATTCGTTGGGATTTCACAATCCACAAATGGCTTAATATCACATTACAAATTTAATGGCAATCCAAATGATGGTTTTGGAGGAATAACTGGAGTGAATTCTGGTGCAATACCAACCGCAGACAGGTTTGGGGTTAAGGATAGTGCTTATTATTTTGATGGAACATCAAAGATTCAACTAGGAACTGCAAGCGATTATACTATGGATTCTTCGGAATTCTCTATTTCTTTTTGGTTTAAAAGAGATGCAGGTAATCAAATTGGATTTATTTTAGGAAAGCGCGTTGATGTTCCTACTTTCGAGCAATACGGCGTTTGGATAATGGATGATATAAGTCCTCTTCGTTCTGGTAAAAGAGTTTACTCGTATTTCAAGTCATCTAACCCCGGTGGTCAAGCGCCTTTTAGAGAAGGTGTTTCTGTAAATGTTGATACAAGTTGGCATCATGTGGTTGTTGTGCAATCGGTTAAAAGTTTAAGGACCTATCTTGATACCGTTTTGATAGGTGAAGATACCACTAAAATGGTAGGACAGTTTAATGTTGCATCAACAAGTTTTATTGTTGGCTATACGTTTGTTAATGCGGGTGGTCAAGATTTATATTTCAAAGGAGCTGTAGATGATCTTTGGATTTATAAAAAGGCACTTGCGGATTCTACTATTAAAAAATTATTTGCCTATCAAGATGATACCACTAATGCGGGGGGGCAAGTTGGTGCAAAAGAGGTGACCGAAAATCAATTTGAAAGCAATCAAATTCAGCTATATCCGAATCCAACTAGCAAAACATTACGAATACTATACTCTCAGAAGATAAATGTTGTAGTTGTAATGTCTATAACTGGTGAAATAGTTAAAGAAGTTTCGGGAGATGAATCAAACGAAATCAAGTTGGAAGTTGGAGATTTACCTGCAGGAATATATTTTGCAAAAATTGCAGATAGGTCCAATCAGTCAGTTATTAGGCGATTTATAAAACAGTAGCTAATTCAGCACATTAATTTTCCGAACTAAGGTTCCCGATGTAGTTTTGATGTTTAACGCAATTAAACCTTTTGGGCAATAAACAGAAAGCAACCATTTAGTTGAGCTTTTAGGGTAAATAAACACTCAGTTTTTAGTTGGATCAGTTTGGAATTTGAAAGAGCTGTCAATTATGGTCTGAGAAGAAGCTGAGAAAACAGAAAATACTACAACGGCAAGCAGTAAATTTTTCATGGGGATTGTTTATTCCAAGGTTTAATTATTAAAGCTGCACAAGGGTAACGGCTTTCTAAGTGGTAATATGTATTTGAAAAGACTTTTATGTTGTGCAATTACAAAGAATGGATATTTTTGCCGCCCAATTAAATGCCGCTGCCGATAGCTATCGGGAGGCGAAAATGCCGAAGTGGCGGAATTGGTAGACGCGCTGGATTCAAAATCCAGTTCCTTCTGGGAGTGCGGGTTCGATTCCCGCCTTCGGTACAAAAGCCTTCTTAATGAAAATTGAGAAGGCTTTTTTTGTTTATTTAACATGGCATAACGTAATATTCGTTAGTAATTTTCAAAAAAATCTTTATTAAATAGCGAGTAGTTGAATTTTTGGCTCAAATGGATAGCTTTCGTTTTGGAAGTATTATCACTATTGACTTTCCAATCCAATAGATAATAAAAGAATGATAAAAATGACTTGTAACTTAATCTGAAGCTATCTAAGTTTATATCACTCATTAGTTCCTTCGTTTTAATTATGTTTCCGTTTTTGTAATAGAAAGCTGCCTGAAAAATTTGATATACACACAAGTAATTCAACCAATACTCATCAATTAATTTTAAAAACTTAGAAAATTCACGATTGATATCATTAAAATGATAAAAATTCGAAGTAATTATACTCGCCACCATTATTTCATAAAAAAAGGCGGGTGAAAAGTGAACTTTACAGCTCATTATACTTTCTATTGAAGAATTATGCTGATACAATGGAAGTGAGAATAACCGTCCTTTCAATACCGGATGAATCATTGTGTCGTTGATATCCGAATCAATTGGGGTTACCGTTTCTTTTTTATTTAGATAATCGTGTAAAACCCTCAAAGCATTTTTAAAGTAGCGTTGTGCTGGGTTGGCTAAATGCCTTTCTTTTATAAATTGACCGTAAAACCCATTCAAACTCGAATAATCAACAAAGCTCTCAAATACAATGTCATTCATAAAAGGAGATTTGAATAACTTTATGAGCTGATATTTATAAAGCCTTGTTGAGCGGAATATTATACCAATTGAATTTCCAACATATAATTTTTCTGCAAAAGTCAATTCTTTCGTTTCTAGTTCCAATTGATTAAATACCGATATTAAAAGTAACACATCATTACTTGCTAAGAAAAATCTAGCTGTATCGATTATAAATTCAAGGTATTGATCTCTAAGATGAAAAGTCTGTTTGATAAAAAGGCTAATCTTTACAGGATCTTTCGTGCTTAAGAGTTCATACAGTTTGACTTTGTTATTTCGTTTTAGACTGAAGTTTACGTCAGAAGTGAAATGTTGATAGGAATTATACCCAACATAATTAGAAAAGATATCCAAAGTGCTTAGCCTAGTCTCTACTTTATGGTTATCCAATCCAAAAAAACGCCTTAAAGTATTGTAGCCTAAATTATGGCCAACAGCTATTTCAATGTCTAAAGCCAACGCTTCACAATCGCTTCGTTTTTCTATAGGCCGACCAAACTTTAGCACTATGAGTGACTTTAATCTGAATATCATGGCGATTTAGTTAAATTATGGAACACTTATGGAACATAAATAAATAGAATAAGTTTAATATTTGGAAACAATTAGTCACATTCTTTAAATAAAAAAATAATTAAACCTATAACATGGCAAGAGATTACACCAAGTACAATGTAGAAGGTTTAGGCGAGAACCTAAACAAAAGAAAACTAGTTTTTACTATCGTAAAAGACTATGTAGAAAAAAACAACCCAACTTTTGAAGACTTGCAAAAGGCATTTCCAGATGAAGTGCAAGGCTCAAAAGGGTTTATCCGCAAAGAAGCAGAGGTAAAAACCCCAAAGCACTTCAACATGCGTGAACCACTTAAAATTAAGAATGGTGCACATGTAGTAGTTTCTAATCAGTGGGGAGGGAATATTGAAAACTTTATTGAAGTTTCTACCGACCTAGGTTTCAATATAACAAAGACAGCTAAGCAAAGCTCAACTGTAAATAGCATACTTGAATATCTAAAAAATCTTAACGGCTCAGATTTTTCACTGTCTGCATATGTAAACAAAGTTAATACCTTATTAGAGGGTTTAGACTTAATAGATAATGAAACGCACCAAGAATTGATAGAAGCACAGTATGAAGAATTACTTGAATTAGTAGGTGAAAACCCAAATAGATATGGTGGATGCGTTTATATATTTAAACAAATGGTTTTAGAGAAATCTGAACATGAGGTTTGGCTCGATTTTGATTTTGATATTATTTCTGATAACAGTTATTCCTTGCAAAAGTTACTAGATGAAGGCACTCCTGTTAAAATTGTATGTAATGACTACTCTGAAAATAACTTTAAACCCGTTTTCATTACCAAGTTTATATTTACCTTACTAAATATCATTGATGAAACAAATGATTATGAATTGATAGCTGAACTCATAGTTGCATCCAATATAAATCATTTTACAAATTCTGAAACAACAGATTCATTTGCAGGGGACTGGATAAGTGATATGGTAATCGAAATGCTCAAAATCCTAGGATGTGACATTCAGGACTATGAAGGAGAAGTTGAAATAGAGGGAAGATATTTCATGGATATGGGTGAGCATATGGGCTATGACTATGTTAAGTTAGCCGAAGACTTTAGAGATTCAAATATTTAAAAGAAACAAAAAATGGCAATAAAAATATTTAACGAGCAAGTTCAAAAGGATTATATTGAACATGAAATTTTTCATCCATCCCAAGAATCCTACCCACTTATGAAGTACGATGAGGATTATGGTAGTGTAAAGCCATTTGAAAAAGTCAGATTTTTTTCCGTTGGACTTAATCCCTCATTGACGGATCCTGCAAAAACGAAATTAGACGAACTAAGGAAGAGTAATGAATCTTTTGATAATGTTAAAGAGCTTACTGATTATCAAAACGAACTTAAATATTCAAAACAAATTCCATACTTTAAGCGGATAGATGGATTTTTTAAAGAGATTTCCGGCAGCAATACTTTTAAAGATAGTGTATTCCATTATGATTTTTGTCAGTTAAGAAAAACAAATTCTAATGAAGTTAAACCGGTAATTAAGGATAACTTCAAGTTGCTGTCTGGTCACTTTTCACAAATTATTCAAATTGTTAATCCTGAAGTAATTTTTATCTTCAATGGTTTTCTCTCTTCATTACTCTTAGAGAAAAAGTTTACCACTACTAAACCTGATAAAAAGAATGGCTGTTATTTCCTTAAGGGAATGGATCGTTCACCGAAAATTGTACTTGCTAATCAATTATCAGGTGGCGCTACGTCTAAGGTTCACAAGGAACTCTTGATATGGCACAGCAAAAGACTAATAAATGAATAATGAATTGTTTACATATTCTTTGCGCTATGTAGAGGAGCTTCATAACAAGCTTTTTGGTATGCGCTTTAGTAAAGATGATTTTGAACAGTTAAATGTACTTTATGATCTTAAGAATTTAAAGAGCAATCTTGACCTAGAGGATTTATATGAGAAGGTAGAGGAGCTTATTGTTCATGTAACGCAAGAAAAGGTTGATGAAGTTGAAAAAGAGTCTGCAGAACTTTTAGAGTCTTACACCACTCATTACCAGTCAGTATTTATGGTTGATGGGTTTGCCTGTGCGTCAATTGCTGAAGCGCTAAAGCATGCCCTAGTGGTTTATACAGTGGTAAAAGAAAATAAAATTGATCAGAAGCTTCTTACAGCTTACCCTAAGCTGAAAAAGATTTTATCACGAAGCACAAAAACGGATAGTATTATTGGTGGCTGGTATTTTAATGCTAATTTTTTTGCTTTCAATTCTACCATTTTCCAACAGCTTGGCTTAGCAATGAATACCATTAGAACAAATGATAAGGTATTAAGTACAAAGTCACTAAATTTTTTAGAAGAAGTATATCGGTATCAAATCGGTGAACGCATTAACGAGATCGAATCCGTTTGGAGAGAAACGAGGAGAGGTAATAAAAGATGGCAGGGTAGGTGGCTTCGAAATATAGTGGATGGTAATAAAGGAGAACAAACCCATAATTTAGACTGGATCTCTGATACTGAAGTAATTTATCAGAACACTTATGGAGTGGGTTTATCAGGGGGTAGTGAAGCGTGTCTTTATCAAAAAGATAATAAAGGGGATTGGCGCAAGGTAAAAACGCTTCAAAAGCTAATACGTTAAGTAGTTTATGATTAAGCCAATTGGTTACATAGACATGGATGGAGTAATTGCTGATTTTTCAAAAGCGATTAAAACACATCCAGAAGCGACATAAGAGACCTACATAGACAACCCTGATAATATTCCTGGTATTTTTGAGCATTTAGAGCTACTACCTGGAGCCAAAGAAGCTATTCATAAACTGAATCAATCCAATAAATACAACCTATTTGTTTTAACTACAGCACCCTGGGACAATCCTACCGCGTGGATGCACAAGCGCAACTGGATTGAAACACATTTTGGGAATATTTTTTACAAGAAATTAATTATTACGCACAGAAAGGATTTACTGATTGGCGACTATTTAATCGATGATCGAACGGCAAACGGCGCAGGCAATTTTAAGGGGACGCACCTTCATTTTGGTTGGGATTATATCAATAATAAGTTCAATACATACCCAGATTGGGATGCCATTTTAGATTATTTTAAATTAAATGGCCAATACATCTGAAATATGTTTTATGCTGCAATCATGAGATACTTAACTAAATCACGTTTTAAATTAGGCCTTGAATGCCCTAATAAATTGTTTTATGCCAAGAAAGATGACTATGCCAATCAAAAAAGTAACAATCTGTTTTTAGAAGCTTTGGCATCAGGGGGCTTTCAGGTAGAAGAATTAGCGAGATTACATTATCCTAATGGAATACTTATTGAAGATGTAACTCGTGAAGATTATGACCACGATTCCAAAACAGCACAAACGAAAAAATAATAAAGAAAAATAAGATTGTTATTTATGAAGCTGATTTTAAGTTGTTAAATTATTCATGAGAGTAGATACTTTAGGGGAAAATGGTAATCACATAAATTCAATTCGACCATAAAGATTTCATCCTCTTCAAGATAACTCGTTGTATATAAAAACACCTGCAAGCTTTGCGTGGTGGAGAATTATGTCCACATCCTGCATAATAAAGTTCGATATTTGTCGGTTTCCTTGTACAAAAAAGTCTCAATCTGTGAAGATTGAGACTTTTTTTTATGTAGTGTTTTTAGCCGTGATTCAACGTGTTTCTATTAGTTGGGAAAATCATTTCGAATTTTGAAATTAATTTTTTATAACAGCTAAGCCAAACAATGTATATTTTTACTGTTTTAGAATACATGTGAAAAAGTTTTTGACCCTCGCTATTGCAAACTTTTTTTTGCAACTAGTTTCTGCTCAAGTATCGAATAATCAGGAAGTGATAGGTTCAGCTGGTGAGCAACTGAAAACCACCCAAGGCTCGGTGAATTTTACCGTCGGTGAATCGGTTATTCTTACTTATATTAATAACCCCTCAGGGGTAGAGGTTAACCAAGGCTTTCAACAAACATATTTTAAAATTACTGAAGTAACAGAACGGCCTTTTGCTGAATTTAATATTCGAGTTTGGCCAAACCCTACGGTGCGCTTTCTTTATATTGATTTTGGTGAGCTAAAAAACAAGGAACACATTCAGGCCGAGTTTACCGATTTATCTGGTAAAGTACTCGATGAATTTGACGTGCTTGAAAATGCTGAACTTGATTTAAGTGCCTACCCGGTAAGTAGTTACTTATTAAAAATCCACGATACTAAAAGCATGCATTTCCGCATGTTTAGAATAATAAAATTATAACGATTATGAAAAATTTTCTACTGTTTTCTATTGCAGTTGGTTTGTCCATTTTTTCTTTTGCTCAAGCCCCTCAACTTATTAATTATCAGGCAGTAATTCGAGATGCAACTGGACAAGTTGTTCAAAATAAAAATGTTTCACTACGACTCTCAATACACGAAAAGTACTCTGTGGGTATAATGGTATACGAAGAAGAGCACACCGTAACTACAAATGATTATGGATTGGTGAACCTTCATATTGGCAATGGGGTAAATAAAACGGGTCTTCTAACTAATGTGAATTGGGGTGGTGATGTTCACGTGCTTAAGATTTCTGTTGATCAAAATGGAGGCAGTGCCTTTGAGGTTATGGGTTATGCTCAATTGGTTTCTGTTCCCTATGCGCTTTATGCGGCCAACGTAAGTTATGCCGATACCAGTGCCACCAATGAGCTGCAAATGCTTTCTTTTTCAAACGATACTTTAAGGTTATCGAACGGTAATTCTATTTACTTACCAAACACTGATTATTCAAAGAATATTAGTGACCTGAATGATAGTATAATGATCATTAATAGCAGGTTGGTAAGTATTACTCAACAAGTCAAAAATGACAGTATCTATTTGGCGGGTTTAATAAATGGTCACATTAATAGTGATGCGGATTTAGACTCAACCAATGAAATTCAAAACTTATCAATTGCTGGAAATACGCTGACTATTTCAAAGGGTAATTCAGTTGTGCTTCCCGGTGGAGCTTCGGTTAACAATGATAACGACAGCACAAACGAATTGATAACTACGGTTACATTTACCGGAACCACGTTAAGTATATCGGACGCTGGGGGTTCAAAAACAGTAAACCTTGCCTCATTATTAGATAATACAGATGCCCAAACTTTAAGTATTTCAGGAAATACTTTATCAATAGGAAATGGGAATTCAGTTACCTTGCCTACTGGAGGTACGAGTAACGACAACGATTCTACCAACGAATACAACACCCAAGTTCAATTTACTGGAAGTACCTTAACCATAACCGATGGCGGTGGTGCAAAGTCGGCTAACCTTTCTGCTTTGTTAGATAATACAGATAGCCAAGCTTTATCAATAAGTGGAAATACACTTAGTATTTCAGGCGGTAATTCAGTTACTCTTCCAGCGGGTGGAGGAGTAAACAATGATAACGATTCCACCAATGAAATTCAGTCGTTAAGTCGAAGTTCAGATACGCTTTTCATAAGTCAGTCAAACTATATTGTGCTTCCAACGGGTGCCGTAAATACCGATGATCAAAACTTGAATTTGTCTGGAGACACGCTCTACATTGAAGATGGAACCCCTGTGGTTTTATCTAAGTATCTAAATACAGATGGACAAAGCTTGAGTTTATCCGGAAATAATTTGAGTATTTCGGGTGGTAACTCGGTTACGCTTCCTTCAGGCGGTTCAAGTAACGATAACGACAGTACTAACGAAATTCAAAACTTAAGTATTTCTTCAGATACCATGTTTATTAGTAAAGGTAATTATGTGGTATTGCCTTCTGGTTCGGTAAATACGGATAACCAAAATTTGAGTCTTTCAGGCGATACGCTGTATATAGAAGATGGAACAGCAGTTTTGCTTTCTAAATATTTGGATAATACGGATAGTCAAAACTTATCTATATCGGGTAGTACACTTTCTATAAGTGGAGGTAATTCGGTGACATTGCCAGCTGGTGGAGGACCAAATAATGACAACGATTCCACCAATGAAATTCAGAACCTTTCACTTTCAGGAAATACCCTAAGTATATCTAATGGGAATAGTGTTACGTTGGCTTCGGGTGCTGTAAACCACGATAATGATAGTACAAATGAGCTCATTTCTTCTTTTATACTCTCTAATGATACGTTAAGTATTACCGATGCGGCTGGAACAAAGCAAGTGGGACTAGGAACGTACTTAGATAATACCGACGCTCAAGCTTTGACAATCAGTGGTGACACAATTTACTTGTCAAATGGTGGGTTTGTAAAGCTGCCAGCTGGTGGTGGAGTAAATAATGACAACGACTCAACTAATGAGATTCAATCGCTAACACTCTCCGGGAACACATTGAGCATATCTAATGGTAATAGTGTAACACTGGCTTCGGGGGCTGTAAACCACGATAACGACAGTACCAACGAACTAATTTCCGCCTTTATACTAACTAACGATACGTTAAGTATAACTGACGCGTCGGGAACTAAACAAGTCGGTCTAGCTACTTACATGGATAATACTGATGCTCAAGCATTATCATTAAGTGGCGATACGATTTACTTGTCAAATGGTGGTTTTGTGAAACTGCCAGCAGCAACTAGTGGATATGATGGCGATAGTAGCAGTACAAATGAACTTCAAACATTGTCAATTTCTGGTAACAATCTGTCTTTGTCAAACGGAAACACTATCGCGCTCCCGGCAGGTGGCTTAAGCAACGATAATGATTCCACTAACGAATACAACTCTTCAATGTCTTTGTCGGGTTCTACCTTATCAGTTACTGACGGAGGTGGAGCAAAGTCGGTAAATGTTTCTTCTTTGTTAGATAACACCGATAGTCAAACACTTTCGTTAAGTGGTTCAACATTGAGCATTTCTGGCGGTAATAATGTTACGCTTCCTTCCGGAACTGTTAGTAGTGATAACGATTCAACTAATGAATTGAACTCATCCGTGTCTGTTTCAGGTAATATTCTTTCGGTTACCGATGCGGGTGGCGCTAAAACAGCAGACTTGTCGGCCTTTAAGGACAATACAGATAGTCAAACGCTTTCATTGAGTGGTTCTACTCTTAGTATAGCAGGAGGAAACAGCGTAACTCTTCCAGCAGGAACTGCAAGTAACGATAACGATTCTACAAATGAGTTAAACTCGGCATTTGCAATCACTTCAAATAATTTAACCGTAACTGACGCAGGCGGAGCAAAAACGGTAAGCCTTGCTCCTTACCTAGATAACACGGATGCTCAAACATTGTCTATAACTGGAAATACCTTGTCTATTACTGGAGGTAACAACGTTACCCTTCCAAGTGGAAGTACTTACACTACTAAAGGAATTGACTCAGTACTTACCGCTGGAAATAATGCTGCAGGCTTAAATATGTTGAATGTTGGTAAGATGGCTATTGGAACGGCCACAGCAGATTCAACGCTTACAGTTTCTGGGGGTATTAACGCAAATAACATACGGCTATCAAATGGAGCAGGAGCGAACAAGGTATTGACCTCTGATGCTTCTGGTAACGCTTCGTGGGTGTCACCAACCACTGTTGCCGCTCCATCTGAAATTAAGGACACAGATAACGATACAAAAATTCAAGTGGAAGAGTCAGCAGATGAAGACATTATTCGATTTGATATTGCAGGAAACGAACGTTGGAGAATGGAAGGAACGCATATAGAACCAGTAGGAACTGGAGGGTCAGTATTTATTGGGGATAATGCAGGTCAAAATGATGATTTGTCAGCCAATAACAACACATTTATAGGAAACAACTCTGGACAGACGAACAGCACTGGTTATGCCAACTCTGCAATTGGGTATAATTCAATGGCATTTAATACCTCAGGTAGAGAAAATGTTTCGGTGGGTCTGAATGCTATGTACAATAACACAACAGGCTATAGAAACGCAGTAATAGGTTATCAAGCATTGTTTACCAATACAACAGGGCTTGGAAATGTTGCCATGGGTTACAGAGCACTTCGAACAAGTAGCAATAAACATTATAACATTGGTATAGGATACGATGCCTTATACAACAATAACGGTACTGGTAATATTGGAATGGGCTTTTATGCTTTGCGCGCGAATGTATCTGGAAGTTACAATGCCGCAATTGGCTACCGATCATTGGGTAGTAATGTTAGCGGTCAAAGGAATATTGCCTTTGGGTTTTATAGCGCTTTGGATATGCTTACAGGATCGTTTAATATTACAATTGGAGATTATGCGCTTAACAATAACATCAATGGTAGCAACAATGTAGTTGTTGGGCGAAATGCTGGATTTAACAATGTAACGGGATCTAGAAATGTTTTCATTGGATATCAAGCTGGTTATTCAGAGACGGGAACTGATAAATTGTACATAGATGCAAGCACTTCTGCTGCTAGTTCTACTTCCCCTCTTATTTATGGAGATTTCGCTACTGATGAATTGAAAATCAATGGAGATTTGGAAGTTCGAGATGATTTTACACTTCCTACCGGAGCAGGATCAGGTAGAATATTGACATCCGATGCCAATGGTAAAGCTTCATGGTCAAATCCTGGCGCAGTTTCCTTGGGTGATACTACTCAAGTGAGTGATTTAGATGGCGATACCAAAATTCAAATGGAAGAGTCAAGTGATGAAGATATTATTCGTTTTGATTTGGCTGGTAAGCAACAATGGAGAATGGTAGGAGCACGTTTGGAGGCAAATAATTCAGGACTTTCCGTATTTATTGGTGAAGAGGCAGGGCAAACAGATGATTTATCCAACAACCAAAATGTATTTATAGGCTATAGAAGTGGACGAAACAACTCTACAGGACAATTAAATACAGCAATTGGAAGCAACTCCCTAAGGAATAACACTACGGGAAATTACAATACAAGTACTGGATACTATTCTCTTAATGCTAATTTAACCGGTCAGCAGAACTCGGCTTATGGATATTATTCATTAGGTGCCAATTCAACTGGTTCATATAATGCTGCATTCGGATTTGGAGCTTTGAGATTAAATAGTTCTGGAATATTTAACTCTGCGACTGGGTATTATGCTTTGTTCAGTAATACCACTGGAAATTATAATGCTGCAATAGGAGCAAGTGCACTGCGACAAAACACCACCGGCTATAGAAATGCAGCTGTAGGTTATGCATCTCTGTATTACAATACAACAGGTTATAGAAACTCTGGAATGGGTATGTATGCATTGTATAGAACTTCTACGGGATACGACAACGCTGCATCGGGCTATTATGCATTAGGGTTTAATAGTACTGGTTACCAGAATACTGCGATGGGCGTAAATTCCCTTTACCAAAATACAACGGGAAATAATAACGCTGCATTAGGTTTTAGAGCCGGGTATTATGGTCAAACAGGGACTCAAAACACCTATTTAGGGGCGTATGCTGGACCATCAAGTAATGCAACTTACAATAACTCTATTTCACTTGGTTACAATTCAACTACCTCTGCTTCTAATCAAGTACGAATAGGAAACAGTTCTGTAACCAGTATTGGTGGTCAAGTTGGTTGGACTACAATATCTGATGGTAGATTTAAGGAAAATGTAAAAGCAGATGTAGCTGGTTTGGATTTTATTATGAAGTTAACGCCAGTTACCTACACTTTAAAAACTGAAGAAATTTTTAACCAGTTAGAGGATAAAGATTCATTAGTGGTAAGTGAAGAAGAAATCCAAGCGCGTATTGAAAAATCAAAAATTGTTCAAACTGGTTTTATTGCCCAAGACGTTGAAAAAGCAGCTCAGGAAGCGGGTTATTCATTTAGTGGGGTAGATGCACCAAAGAACGATAAAGATATTTATGGTTTGCGTTATTCCGAATTTGTAGTTCCACTTGTTAAAGCTATGCAACAGCAGCAAGAAATGATTCAAGCACAGCAAGAATTAATAAAGAAGTTGGAGCAGAGAATAAATGCTTTGGAAAAGTAAATACCAGTTTGGAGCAAAGAATTAAGTTTGATTTAATATTAGTGAAATAGTTAAAGAGACGTCTTTAAATACTCTTTCTATATAGTCAGCTAAAGTTTGAATAAAAAGAGAGCATCTTTGCTTCGTGGAGATTCAATTGATTTTATCCTTTTTTGCAGCATCCGTGCTGCTAACTATCATGCCTGGACCCGATAATATTTTTGTGCTTACTCAAAGTATAACGCGCGGAGCTAAAACGGGCATTATTATTTCATTTGGTTTAGTAAGTGGCGTGCTGGTGCATACCGCCATTGCTGCCACCGGTCTTTCTATCGTCTTGATGCAGTCTAAAATGGCTTACACTGTTGTCTTATATGCAGGTGCAGCTTACCTTGTGTATTTGGCATTTATGGCAACAAAAGAAAAGGCTGTAAACTTGGAAAATGGCAATGTCGAATATTCTACCTTGAATAAGGTTAAGCTTGTTCGTGTTGGTTTTTTAATGAATGTCCTCAACCCAAAAGTAACCCTGTTTTTTGTTGCTTTTTTGCCTCAGTTTGTAACCAGTGATGGCTGGCCTCTTGCAACGCAGTTTTCAGTTTTAGGTAGTGTTTTTATTCTGCAAGCTTTTGTCATTTTTTCGATCATTGCTGCACTAGCTGGAAGGCTTAACGCTTATTTGAACGACCAAAGGTTTTGGGCTATTACCAAGTGGAGTAAAGTTGTAATTCTATTGTTATTGGCCATTTTTCTGCTGCTGTAACAGAGCATTAACTTTGCTTTCCATGGACTTCCATTCCAGCTGGTTTTTCTCGCTTCCAACGTTTATGAGTCCATAACCAGCCAACTGGATCGTGATTAATCGTTTCCTCCAAGATTGCAGTATACTTTTTAGTTATGTCTCCGTAGTTCGTTTTAGTCGGCTCAGACTCTATATCAATGTATTCAAATTCGTAAAAGCCTCTTCTAATTTTATTGATTCTACAAAAAACAACTGGAATATCTTTTTCGACTGCAAATTTTTCTGCACCGAATGCCACGGGGGTTTCTTGATTTAAGAACCACGTCCAATAGGCCTTATTCGCTTTATGAGGTGCCTGATCGCTTCCAAAAATATAGCCATAAGTTCCATTCTCATGATCTTTAAAAAAGCTACGAACGTCTTGAAAGGGAAGTGGTAAAACACCGAAAGATGAGCGGATAAACTTTAATTTTTCTTCTAAATATCGGTTGCTTAATTCCTTGTAAATCAATACAATTTTATGTCGAACAGGCATATCTATCCCAAGAAACCACCATTCCCAGCTATAGTAATGACCAGTAGTAATAATGACGGACTTTCCTTGGTTAAAGTATTTATCCAACAACTTAGGATTCCGATTATACATCCTTTCGTGAATATCCTCACGACTCATGGTTAACCCTTTGATTCCCTCTATAAGCGTATCGCAAAATTGGCGATAGAATTTTCGAGCGATTCGTTTATTCTCTCTTTTACCGTTAACCGGGAATGATTTTTTAAGATTCTGCATAACCACCTTTTTGCGGTAGCCAACAACATAATAAATTAAAAAAAATATGAGGTCAGAAATAATATAAAGCAATCTGTACGGAAGGCTACTAAAGGGTATGACTATACCGTAATAAAATATGGCAGTTAAAACCTTCACCTTATTTTATCGTTACTTTTTTGCCTCTAAACTCTACAACTTCACCCACTCTCAACTTTTTTCTTTTTCGGGTTTCTGTATCTCCGCCTACTGCCACTTCACCTTCAGTGATTACCATATTTGCAAAGCCACCAGATTCAACCCAGCCTAGCAGCTTTAAAAGTTTATTGAGTTCGATGTATTCAGAAGAGAGTTTAAATTCCATGCTCTTTTTTTATTCGTGCAAAGTTAAGCAGTGAAAGAAAACGATAAGTTAGTAGATTAACGTATTGATTTTATGCATTACCAATTAATTGTCAGGCAGTTGTATTGATTTGGTTGGCGAATAATGATAATATTAATAAGAGATGGCCTACTTCTGTACTTTATAAATGAAAAAAAGAATAACATGTTGAAAATTTATTTAGGATTGTTTCTAGCAGTCGCAATGACGCTTGGATCATGCAAAAAATGTAAGGAAAAAGATTGTTAAAATGATGCTTCGTGCAGCTTGCTAAACAATGAGGCAGTTTGTGCTTGTAAAGAGTTTTATCAAGGAGAAACTTGTGATACTGAGACAAGAGAAACTTATGTAGGAATATACAGTGGGTCTCCGGTAACTACAATTGAAGGAATTGATTATACAGGAAGTAGAACTGATTATTCAGTAGTTAAAAATGGAGGGGATATTGCTAAGTTTAAAATATCAACCACAGATACTAGTAATACAACTGTATTTTTCTGTAAACTTACCTCTGATTCAGATTTTGTAATTGAAAGTGTCGATGCAGCTGATGACGTCACTATCTCAGGGTCAGGCACTATATCTACCACGAGTTTTAGAATGTCTGGTACGATATCAAAAAATCAAAGAGGTCAAACGATAACGGGTACTTTTGTTATAAATGCTCAGCAGTAATTAAAAGAAATTACGTTACTACTAACCGCAATCGATTCATTTTGATTGCGGTTTTTTTACGCCTTAACACTCCTTAAATGTTTCTAAATTGAAGCAACTCAATAAAGGTTAGCTTTGCAACCGTTAACAGGTTAACTAAATTGAAAAAAGTTCACATACATCAAAATCTTGGCTACTTGCTCACCACAGCAACGAATGCTTTGGTGACGCATATGCAGCGCACTATACTGGAGCAGCAAATTGACGTTCCTTTCGAACAATTGAGGGTTTTGATGTTCATAAGCAATAACGAAGGTGTTAAGCAGCAAGATATTTGCACTGGACTAAACAAAGTAAAGCCAGGCGTTTCAAGATTAGTAGATGGTTTAGTTAAAAAAAAATTGGTTGAGCAACGATCGGATAAAACAGATCGAAGAGTGAAGAACCTACACATAACATCCAAGGGTGTAGAGGTCAGAAATCACTTCTATCCAATAGGGTTAGGCGAATTGAAAAAGATAGAAACGCATTTGGGCGAAAAAGAAACCGAACAACTCAAGAATCATCTAAGAAAAATCAAGGAAATTATTTCAAATATAGAAAACAACAACGAATGAAAAGGCAAGTAACCATAGTACTTGGAGTGCTCGTTATACTGGCGGGAGTAGGGGTTAATAAATACTTAAGCTCGAAAGCGAAGCCACCAAAACGAAACCCTCAAGGAGGAAAGCCCACGGTTTTGGTTCAGAAAGTTCAAAATGGATTTGTAAAAAATACGATACCTGTAACAGGTAAACTCGTTGCCAAGAATAGAGTAGAGTTATTTGCTGAGGTTCAAGGATCAGTTTTAAACTCAGGAAAAACGTTTAAAGAAGGGGTTTCATTTTCTAATGGTTCTAGAATGTTGAAGCTGGATAGTACAGAATTTCATCTTTCCCTGCTTTCAGCGAAATCAGATTTTTTAAATAGCCTAATTCAATTAACGCCAGATATTAAGTACGATTTTCGAGAGGAATTGGATCGTTGGAATGTATTTATCAACTCGGTTAATATTGAACAACCTTTTCCTGCTTTGCCAAAAAGTAAGAACAAGAAATTTCTGAACTTTCTTATTTCGAGAAGCATTCCTAATCAGTATTACACCATAAAAAGTCAAGAAGAGAAACTATCTAAGTTTAACTTAATTGCTCCTTTTAGTGGTACGTTAATAGAAGGAAATTTACAGCCGGGTTCTATGGTAAGAGTAGGGCAAAAACTAGGTACATTTATTCAAGGCGGCGAATACGAATTGGAGGTTTCCGTGAGCATGAATGATGGATCGCTTATAAAAATTGGTGATTCAGTTTTATTACAATCAGAAGATATTCCAGGAAATTGGTACGGAAAGGTCGTTAGAATTTCTGTACATATTGATCAATCAACTCAAACATTAAAAGTATATGTTAATGTCAGTTCCAAAAAGCTGAAAGAAGGTATGTACTTAACGGGATCTATTTATTCTGGAGGCTTTGAAAATGCTGTTTCTATTCCTAGAAATATTTTGATTGGAACCAATCAAGTGTATTTATTAAAGGATACTGTATTGCAATTGCATGAAATTAAAGTGCTTTCGATAGGGGAAAATCAAGCAGTTATAGAAGGTCTTTCAGACGGCTCAAAAATTTTGGGTCAAGTCTATAGTGCAGCCTATAATGGAATGATTGTAAAACCACAACTTAAAAACTAATTAAAAACTAAGGCCGTGCGCAATCTAATAGCCTACTTCATAAAATACCCAGTTGCTGGAAACACCTTGATGGTCCTTATTTTCATCTTTGGTTATTATGGACTGCAGAGCTGGAAGAAAAACTTTTTCCCAGTTTCGGAAAGCAGAATTCTTCAAATTGAAACGGTATATCCGGGTTCATCTCCTGAGGAAATTGAGAAGGGTATTGTCCTGAAAATAGAGGATAACCTGCGGGGGGTTACTGGAATTGAGCAAATTAGCTCTGTGAGTCAAGAGAATTCTGGTGTTATTACGATTGAAGTAGAACGCTCATACAATACAGATTTAGTACTTCAAGATGTTAAGAATGCAGTAGATAGAATTCCTTCATTTCCGGATGGAATGGAGCCTCCTGTGATTTATAAAAAAGAGAGCAGAAACTTTGCCATTAGCTTTTCATTGAGTGGTGATGTATCGCTGACCACTTTAAAGAAATTCGCACAAAAAGCCGAAAGTGATTTATTAGCGATTGATGGAATTAGCAAAATTGCTTTATCAGGGTATCCAGATGAAGAAATCGAAATAGCACTAAAAGAAGATGCTTTACGCGCTTATGATTTAACTTTCTTAGAAGTCAGTCAAAAAGTGCAAAATGCTAATCTAGAAGTAACTGGCGGTAAGGTTCGAGGCGATAAAGAGGAACTAATTATTCGGGCGAATACCAAAGGATATTATGCGGACAAGTTTCAGAATATTGTAATAAAAACCACCACTGACGGGCGAATTGTTCGATTGAAAGACGTTGCTTTAGTCAGTGATATTTGGGCTGAATCACCAAATAGAAGTTACCTAAATGGTCAACCGTCGGTGATTATTGAAGTCAGCAATACCATTGAAGAGGATATACTTTTTGTTACCGAATCGGTAAAAGAATACATGGAGAAGTTTAACACTGAGAACAGTGTGGTTAAAACGACTTTAGTAAGAGATGGTTCCACCACGTTGAATGAAAGAATTGATTTGTTAGTCGATAATGGAATTATTGGTTTTGTATTAGTGTTGTTGTTTCTTGCGTTCTTCTTGCACATTCGGTTAGCATTTTGGGTTGCACTTAGTATTCCAATTGCCTTTATGGGAATGTTTATAGTAGGAGCCAATAGTGAGGTTTCAATTAATGTTATTTCTCTGTTCGGAATGATTCTCGTTATAGGCATACTTGTAGATGACGGAATTGTTATTGGAGAGAATATTTACAAGCATTACGAAGACGGTAAGGAGCCAATGCAAGCTGCAATAGATGGGACAATGCAGGTTTTACCAGCAGTTTTTTCTGCAGTATTAACCACTGCCATTGCTTTCTCCACGTTCTTTTTTCTAGAAGGAAGGCTCGGTGAATTTGCGCCTGACATGGCATTTGTGGTAATAAGTACTCTTGCATTTTCTTTAGTAGAAGGGGCTTTTATCCTACCAGCCCACGTTGCGCATTCAAAAGCATTAAGTAAAGAAGCCAAAAAGAACAAAGTTGAAAAGGCATTTGACAATATAATGTCAACGCTAAGGGATAAGTATTACGGACCGTTTCTGCGATTTGCAATGAAGAACTGGGTGCTTGCCTTATCTGTTCCAATCGCATTATTTATTATCACACTTGGAGGGATTCGAGGTGGAATTATTAAGTTGACCTTCTTCCCTTTTATTGAACAGGATTATATCACGGTAAATTTGGAAATGCCTAGTGGCACAAGAGAAAACATTACCGAAGGATACCTCGAAGATATTCAAGCTGCAGCATGGCGCGTAAATCAAAAAATGTCTTCAGAAAGAGCTGACGGAAAAGATATTGTAGAGAATGTGTTACTTAAAGTAGGTCCAGGAACAAATGTGGGCAGCGTTACAATTCGCCTTTTAGGAACAGAAGAGCGGCAAATGCAAAGTTTCTTGATTTCAAATGCAATTCGTGATGAAGTTGGAGAAGTTTACGAAGCGGAGAAACTCACATTTGGAATTAATACTCCCTTCGGAAAACCAGTTTCAGTTTCGTTATTAGGCAACGATTTAGCCGAATTGAATTTGGCAAAAGAGGAGTTGAAAAACAAACTCAAAGAGTTACCAGCGCTTAAAGATGTTAACGATAACGACAAAAAAGGGGCAAGAGAACTACGCCTAAAACTAAAAGAAAAAGCTTATGCAATGGGTTTGACTATGAGAGATGTTGTTGGCCAAGTTCGACAAGGTTTCTTTGGTTTTGAAGTGCAACGTTTACAACGAGGGTTAGATGAGGTGAAGGTTTGGGTGCGTTACGATTTGGAAGATCGAGGATCGGTAAAGCGTTTAGAAAACATGAGAATCCGGACTGCCTCTGGAATGCAAGTTCCTTTGAATGAAATTGCAGATTACGAGATTGAACGTGGCATTGTAGCTATTAATCACTTAGATGGAAGAAGAGAAGTAAGAATCGAAGCTGAACTAGGCGACCCAACTGCTTCGGCAAGTGAGATAATGGCTGAGGTTAGAGCCGTTATTATTCCCGAAGTGTTGGCAAAGTACCCTTCAACCAGTGTTACCTACGAAGGACAAAGTAAGCAGCAGCAAAAAACAGCTAGTTCCGGAAAACGCGTTATTCCTATTATTTTATTGCTAATGTTGGCGGTAATCGTTCTTACTTTCCGATCATTATGGCAAGCGGTACTCGTGTTTATCTGTATTCCTTTTGCTTTAATTGGAGTAGGTTGGGGGCATTATTTCCATGGACATGCAATTAGCTTATTATCCATGTTTGGAATCATTGCTTTAATTGGCGTTATGGTAAACGATAGTCTTGTATTTGTTAGTCGTGTCAATGAATTAGTCAAAGAATACAAGGATTTTGATAAAGCCGTTTTTGAAGCTGGTAGAAGTCGATTTAGAGCAATTGTTTTGACTTCCGTAACCACCGTAGCAGGACTAGGTCCGCTCATTTTTGAGACTTCCTTTCAAGCTCAATTTCTTATTCCCATGGCAATATCAGTGGCATATGGAATGATGATAGCAACTTTTATAACCCTTATCGCATTGCCGGTGTTTTTGGTTATGCTCAACAGAATTAAGGTTGGTCTTAATTGGCTGTGGACAGGTAAGCGTCCTACGAATGAGGAAGTGGAGCCAGCCTACATTGAATTAAAATCAGAACAATTAGAGATCGATAAAAAATGAAACAGCTATTTATTTTATGCTCAATAATTGGGGTTGGATTGGCTGCAAGTGGTCAAGAATATGCTCTTGAAAAGGTCTTGGAATTGGCTCTGAAAAACAATCATAACATCAAAGTTTCTCAGAATAATGTGGAAATGGCCGAGAATAGCTCTGGTGCTGGAAATGCAGGTATGTTGCCGACTGTCAATGTAAATGCTGGTGCTACTTATTCCAATCAAGATATGAAGCTCGAGCTATTGGCTCAACCTGATCCCATTGCCATAGAAAGAGATGGGGCTCAATCTACGGGTTTAAATGCTGGAGTTGGATTGAATTGGGTAGTATTCGATGGAATGGCTATGTTCAGAAATTACGATAAACTCAAATTGATGGTCGATTTGGAGGATGCTAAAACTCGAGCAACCGTTGAGAGTACTTTGATGCAAGTAATATCAATGTATTATATGATGGCAGCCGCTAAGAACAATAAAAATGTTGCTTTGAAAGCTGTAGAACTCTCAAACGACAGAATGCTTAGGGCGAAATCTAATTATGAATCTGGAGGCAGTTCGTCTTTGAATTTTTTAAGTGCTCAAGTTGATTTGAATACCGACAGTGTAACACTGGCAAATGCCGAGGCTAATTATGCTCAATCAGGAAATAGTCTAAATTTATTAACGGGTTACCAATTGCCGATGGGATTCGATATTTCAGAAGAGGTAAGCATTAATTCGTCAATGGATTATGCAGAATTGGAAAAACAATCGAAAACCAACAACGCTCAATTGGTAAACATAGAATATGCAAAACTGGTTGCTGAAAAAGATGCTCAAATTGCAAATTCAGGTTATTTGCCAACGATTTCAGTAAATGCGGATTACGGTTTTAGACAGCAGAATAATGAAATTGGAAACTTATTGGAAAGTCAAAACTTGGGTTACACAGCTGGAATAACACTGTCGTATCCTATTTTTCAAGGTTCGCAGCGAAAAACTAGAGCAAAGAATGCGCAGGTGCAATTGGAGAATCAGGAAGAATTGCGATTAAATACCATTGACCAATTAAAAACCGATTTGAACAATGCATGGATTGACTATGAGAAGAACGTTAAAATCTTAGGAATGAACGAAAGGAATCTTAAAAATGCTGAGTTTAATTTTAATCGTACACGAGAGTTATATCAGCTGGGTTCAGTGACTAATGTTGAATTTAGAACTGCTCAGATAAATTTTCTTCGAGCTCAGATAAGCATTACCAATTCAAAGTATCAAGTAAGGTTAAGCGAATTTGAGTTGATTCGAGTAAGTGGGTTGTTGGTGCAGCCAGATCAAAACAAATAATAGTCAACTGTCAATAAACCTTAAGAACACATATTTGTTTGATTTACAAAGGTGTTAACCTTATTATGATATTAGTTTCAAATTCAAATAATTTGAGGCTTATATTTGCAACTTAAATTATTGAGATTTGAAAGCAGCAAGATATACAGCTCCGGATGGAGACGCATTTTACAAAGCCCTCAGAAAAAGAGTCAACCAATATTTTAAAGAGAATAATATTAAAAAAACGGGCAACGCAACTTTATACATAAAAACAGTTTTATTGTTTCTATTGTTATGGGTTCCGTTTGCGTTAACATTTGTATTTGCAGATCTTCCTTGGTACTTGTATTGTGGACTTTGGACGCTTACAGGTTTTGGTATGGCTGGAATAGGACTTTCGGTAATGCACGATGCTGTGCACGATACATTTTCGAGCAATAGAAAACTGAACAATTTAGTAGGTCATTTTTCTATGTTCTTTATCGGAGGTTTTGCCGAAAATTGGAGAATTCAACACAACCATAAGCATCACACTTATACTAATGTTGCGGGCGTTGATGAAGATATCAAATCACCCATTCCAGCATTGCGATTCACACCTGATGTTCCAAAACGAAGCATTCATAAATTCCAGTTTCTATATGCTTGGTTCTTCTACGGATTAATGACATTTATGTGGACTTCTTCAAAAGATGTTAAGCAATTGTTCCAGTTTAAGGCTGAAGGGTTTTATGATGGACGTAATAAAGCATACCGAAGAGAATTAACGCGTCTGGTAGTTTGGAAGGTGAGTTATTACTTGCTTTACCTGGGAGCTCCAATCGTCTTTACCGATTATTCTATTTGGCTTATTCTAGCAGGATATTCTTGTAAGCACTTCTTTGCTGGGCTAACATTATCTGCTGTTTTTCAGCCAGCACATGTTACAACGAGAACTGAGTTTCCTAAAATTGAAGCGGACAACACCATTGCTAATAGTTGGGCAGCACACCAAATTCTTACTACGCAAAACTTTGCCATGAAAAGCAAATTATTTTCTTGGTATGTAGGTGGTCTTAATTTTCAAATTGAACATCATTTGTTTCCTAACATATGCCATGTTCATTACAAAAAATTGTCTCCGATAGTTCAAGAGGTTGCGAAAGGTTTTAATCTTCCTTATTTTCAGCAGCCTACGTTTGCTTCTGCGATTTATGATCACGGAAAAATGCTCTACGATTTAGGTCGTAAAGACTAAAAAATTGCTAATTTCTTCCCCAGTAATTTACTAATGTATCCTTACCTTTGCAGCCACATTTATAGGCTTTATGGCAAAAGGATTTACATCAAGAGAACAAGATTATTCTAAATGGTACAATGAGTTAGTAGTGAAAGCCGATTTGGCTGAAAACTCTGACGTTAGAGGTTGTATGGTTATTAAGCCTTACGGTTACGCTATTTGGGAGAAAATGCAAGCAGAATTGGACAGAATGTTCAAAGCAACCGGTCACTCCAATGCTTACTTTCCTTTATTTATACCAAAATCGTATTTGAGCAAAGAAGCAAGCCACGTGGAAGGTTTTGCAAAAGAATGTGCGGTTGTTACGCATTACCGACTCATGAACAATCCTAATGGTGATGGTGTAATCGTTGATCCTGATGCAAAATTGGAAGAAGAACTGATTGTTCGTCCAACTTCTGAAACCATCATTTGGAGTACCTACAAAAAGTGGATTCAATCTTACAGAGATCTCCCGATTCTTGTAAATCAGTGGGCAAATGTGGTGCGTTGGGAAATGCGTACTCGACTATTTCTAAGAACAGCCGAATTCCTTTGGCAAGAAGGCCATACTGCACATGCAACGGAAAAAGAGGCTGTAGAAGAGGCAGAACAAATGCTTCGTGTATATGCTGAATTTGCAGAAAAGCATATGGCTATGCCCGTAATTCAAGGGGTAAAAACGGCAAGCGAACGTTTTGCAGGAGCATTAGAAACCTATTGTATCGAAGCCTTAATGCAAGATGGTAAAGCACTTCAAGCAGGAACCTCTCATTTTTTAGGTCAGAATTTCGCAAAAGCTTTTGACGTAAAATATGCCTCTAAAGAAGGAAAAGAAGAATTTGTATGGGCAACCAGTTGGGGTGTTTCTACTCGATTAATGGGTGGTCTTATTATGACACATTCCGATGATCATGGTCTTGTACTCCCGCCAAAACTAGCGCCAATTCAAGTGGCAATTATTCCAATTTATCGTCAAGACGATCAATTGGAAGCAGTAACTGAAAAAGTACTGCCTATCAAAAAAGCCTTAGAAGAAAAAGGGATTAGTGTTAAGTACGACGATAGAGATACTTATAAGCCAGGTTGGAAATTCAATGAATATGAATTTAAAGGAGTTCCAGTGCGTTTAGCAATGGGTCCGCGTGATATTGAAAACGGAACTGTTGAAGTGGCTCGTAGAGATACCTTAGAAAAGGAATTAGTTTCTTTAGACAATGTCGTTGAGCACGTAGAAAAATTAATGATTGAAATTCAGGAAAATCTATATAAAAAGGCGGTCGATTTCCGTACTGAAAACACAACTGAGGTGAGTACCTATGACGAGTTTAAAGAAGTGCTCAAAACTAAGAGTGGATTTGTTCTTGCTCATTGGGATGGCACTCCGGAAACCGAAGAGCGCATTAAGAAAGAAACCAAAGCCACCATACGTTGTATCCCATTAGAGGGTGAAAAGGTTTCTGGTAAGTGTGTTTTTTCTGGAAAACCTTCTACTCAAAAAGTGCTATTTGCAAAAGCTTATTAATGTTTATTCGTTTTTTTTTACTGTCGATTTTAGTAGGTTCTTCCTTAAATGGAATGTCTCAAAAATCCATACATAAAAAGTACGACTTGTTTTTCTCTTGGGGATACAATCGAGCGGCATATACAAAAAGTGATTTTAATATTTCTGGTGTTGGATATGACTTGACATTCAAGGATGTTAGGGCAGAGGATTATGTGACTACTTTTTCTCTAGAGAATTACTTTAAACCCGCAAATCTGACTATACCGCAATATGTGGGACGACTTGGGATGTACTTGAACGAACGGACAAGTATTTCAATTGGCGTTGATCATATGAAGTATTACATGATTCTAAATCAAAACCTTGAAATAGAAGGGCAAATTTCACCGCAGGCAAGCGAAAAATATGCGGATACTTATAATAATACGTCACATGATGTTCCGTTTCGATTTTTGTATTTCCATCACAGCGATGGATTGAACTATGCTAATATTGAGATTGAATACAACTTTCCACTTTGGACTTCTTTGAATATGAAGCATTCTTGGGAAGTTGTTGGGAATTTAGGAATAGGCTTAGTTGTGCCAAAAACATACGTAATGATTTTAAATGACGATGTTGATAATAGGTTTCATATTGCTGGTGGAGGTATAAGTGCCAAGGTCGGAACTCGTTTCAATTTTTTCAAGTATTTCTATATTGAAGCGGCGAGTAAGAACGGATTTGTCGTTATGCCAAATGTTTTGGTAAATAATGAAAAAAATGCAACTGCAAATCAGCGTTTTGGTTGGACTCAGTTCTATGGTGCACTTGGTTTTAATATATCTTTGAGCAGAAAGGAAAAAGACAATGTTGAAAGCCCTTAATTCACTACTTTTTATAATGCTGGTATTGGTTGCAACTACTAGCTGTCAAAAAAAGACCTGTGCAGACTTTAAGGTAGGTAAATTTGAAGCACCTGACGAGACTATTTCGGATATTAAGATCACAAGAACAGAAACGCAGCAAATTGAAGTAAGCGAAAAGAGAGGGTTTAAGGATGTTTACAATATATTTTGGGCAAATGAATGTGAGTATCATTTGGTATTGAAAGAAGGTAATAACCCAGATAAGAATTTATTAAACGAGCTTGATACGCTCAAAGTATCCATTACCGCTATTGAAGGAGATACCTATCAATATACGGCAGTGTTAAATGGTAAAGCCTTTATGGGCGATTTAAAACAAACAGAAACGAAATAAATAAAAAGTTATGGCTGAATTTTATCAAGAAAACACAGAATTTAATTTTAAAAAAATAGGTCCAATTGCGGCACTAGTGTTAGCATTAGTATTGTTTTTGGGACTAGGGAATCGATTGTTTTTAACTATAGATGCCACTGAAAGAGGCGTTATGTTTAAACCCTTTGGTGATGGTCTTGCGAGAGATGAGGTTTATTCACCGGGCTTTCATATTATCGCTCCTTGGAATAAAATGTACATTTTTAATGTGCAGGAGCAAAAAAGTGAAGAGCCAATGGACGTGTTGGACAAAAATGGTCTTTCGGTAAATATCGATATAACCGTTCGTTTTTATCCTACTTATACTCGAATAGGCTACCTGTATGAAGGGTTTATGAAGGATTATGCAAGTTTATTGGTTATTCCTGAAGTTCGTTCAACGGTAAGGCAAGTTGCTGGACGTTATACTGCTGAAGAAATATATTCAACAAAACGATCGGAAGTTGAGCAAGCTATTATTGACGAAGCAGGAGCAAAGCTTAAAGAGAATAATATTGAGATGAAAGCATTGTTAATTCGCTCGATAAATCTTCCAAATGAAATTAAAAAAGCAATTGAAACTAAGCTTACTAAGGAACAAGAACAACTTGCTTATGAGTTTAGATTGAAGACTGAAAAGCTGGAAGCAGAAAGAAAAAGAGTAATGGCTGAAGGTGAAGCTGCGGCAAATAAAATTGTAAACTCGAGTTTAACTCCGGAGCTTCTAAAAATGAGAGGGATAGAGGCTACTTTAGACTTAGCAAAATCACCAAACTCTAAGGTTGTAATTGTAGGTTCTGGTAAAGATGGTCTGCCTTTGATTTTGGGCGGAAACAACTAGAAAAAGAAAAATACAAAAGCCCAATCGAATCAGTTCGGTTGGGCTTTTTTTATGCTAGAATTACAGGTTAAATAGGCTTAACGTAGTTTTCGTATGGGGCATTCAGAATTTGTTTCAACAGCTCATTTTTGTGTTAGAATTCAATAACACTATAACCTAATTGTTGAATCTTCTCCCTTTCATTAATGGTCAATTTCTTATCGTAAGCAATGTGATTTGTAAAAAACATAGTTTCAATTGGGCGCTCACAATTCTCAATAACTAAGTTTTCAGTACCGTTTTCTTGGAGTTCTTGAATACGATGCATGTATAATGGTATTTGGCTATTTGCTTCACTAAATGGTTTTATGCGTTCAATTGAATACCTAATTGGCAATAGAATTAGCAGCAGTAGTGTTGTTTGGGCCATAATTCGACTTGTTTTTTTCGAGAGACTCGCAGCTGTAAACGACAGGTATCGTACAAATAAACCAAGCATTATAAATACAGCCGGGGCAATAAACAAGGTGTAGCCCTGCATTTTGGTTTTAGAAATTGAAAAAAACAATAGTGGCACAAGTATCCAAATGATTAGGGCCATTTTTTTTCTATCCACCCAATTTTTCTTTCTCAATAAGAACCAAAGGAATGGGAGATACATTATTTCTCCATAATGAATCCTAAGCTTAGAGAAGAAGTAATAATAAGGGCCGGTTTGCTCGTCTAAAACAGTTGTAAGATGCAACCAGTTAAAGTGTTTTTCCCAAACATTTTCAAGGGGGAATTCATAGGCCGTATATAATTGCCATGGAGCACTTATCAGGGCGATGGCTGCTACAATAATTACCAAATTTAGTATCGTTTTTTTGTCAGAAAAGGTCTTGTAGTCTAGCACCATGAAAATAGGCAATACAATAAGGGCAGGAAGCCATTTGGTTAGTACCGCGCAGCCCGTGCAAAATCCAATTAATACCAGGTTCCAAAAGTTTCTTTTTCCTTGATAAAGTATTACAAACCAAATGGTGAGTTCGATAAAAAACAAAAAGAAAATATCTACATGATCCGTTGCAATACGTCCTCCTGTTAACTCAATAATTAACCCATTTATAGCGTGTAGGTAAGCTGCGATTAGACCAGTTTTTTTATCAAACAGTTTGGCTCCAATTAAAAAAGTAAGCCAAACGGCAAGAAGAGAAAAAATGATGCTCGGAAATCGAAACCCAAATAAATTGACTCCGAATAGTTTCATGGATGCTCCCATTATCCATAAAGGTAAAGGTTGCTTATGCAGCCAAACATGATTTCCCACCCAACTTTTATAGTCGTACTCTAAAAGAGGAACTTTGTACAATGTTGGTTTCAGAGGATTGTCAATTGTATTTTTTGCTACTAAGGCATGATAACGCTCATCCCATTCATGAAGAAAAGGGTCGGTTGATACAAAAACCCTTAATATTAGCCCCAGTAAAATGGTTAATAGGAGTCCGCGATTGTAGTTTCTGGAATTTATTTGTTTCCATATCAAGTAGGTAATTAGCCCAAACGAAAGGAGTAAACAGCTGCCAGAAAGTATAGGGTTAAATCCAAACTCCATAATCCTATAAAATTCTCATAAAATCAACCTTACTTGCCATTGTAATATTCTTTTTTACACACAGATAAGTCTCCCATAAATATTGAAATTAAAGCACAGGGCTAAAGAAGTCTCTATGGTATTCAAACAACCAATATAATCACAGTTTTATTCTCAATCTTATGAATTTGATTTTTCAATTACTAATAATAATAGCTTTGAACGCTTGTATAAAATAGTACTGATCATATTTGCTGCAACTAGTTCATTGCCATGTTTTTCTCAAAACAAATGGTTTGAGTATTCTGATACGCTTAATAAACCTCGGTTAATTAGTGTAGTGAGCGGTGCTTCTGCAATTACTATCGGAACAATGCTTACGCTAAACGAATATTGGTACAAAGACTTTCCTCGATCTCCCTTGCATTCTTTTGATGATAGCAAGGAGTGGGAGGGAATGGATAAAGTTGGTCATGGGTTTACTTCATATTATTGCGGTGTTCTGGGTTATAATGCTCTAAAATGGTCTGGGGTTTCTGAAAACAAAGCACTCTTGTATGGGGCTTGGGGATTCATTTACCTGGCAGGTATTGAATTTCTTGATGGATACAGCGCTCAATGGGGATTTTCATGGGCTGATATGGCGGCCAATACCGCTGGTTCTGCATTTTTTATTGGACAGCAATTGTTGTGGAAAGAGCAGCGGATAATGCCTAAGTTTTCGTATCAATCTACTTTACACACCAACTTAAGGCCTGAACTTTTGGGAAATGGGGGAGTTCAAGAAGTGTTGAAGAATTACAATGGCCAAACCTATTGGTTATCCACTAATATTCACTCCTTTTTAAAAGAAGAAAGTAAGTTTCCAAAATGGCTTTCCTTCTCGTTAGGTTACGGAGCAACCGGAATGCTTGGAGGGCACGATAATCCCAAATTGAACGCCAAAGGAATAGTGCTACCTCAAACGCTTCAGCGTCACAAACAATATTATCTTTCGTTAGACTTTGATTTGCACCGCATTAAAACTAAATCGGAGTTATTGAATGGAGTATTAAAGGCAGTTTCTTGGTTTAAGTTTCCTTTACCAACAGTGGAATTCAGTCAGCGTGGAGTTTTCTTTCATCCAGTTTATTTTTAGTAAACAACTCCTTACCCAGAGGTCATTGCAGCGTTGATAGGAATTTTTTAGGTAGAGTTATAGAATAATGTGAGAAGTTTGTCATTCTTAGCTTGACTGGGAATCTGCAAATGCTTAGAGATTCCCGATTTCTCCGGAATGACGGGGATGTAAACTTTGTAATAGTATATCCCACATTATTCTATAACACCGTTATTTTTTATGCTAATTCATTTTCATTCTCGGTTGTTTTAAGAGTATTCAATGCTTTTAAATTAGTTTTCTGTCCAATGTTGATGATTTCAAATCAATTTTTTTAACTTCTTTAGCTTCTAAATTGACCTTTTCCATTCTAATTTAGTTTCAAAATTTTTATACAATAAAAAGCCACGAATTAGATTATCAAATACACGGTGACGATATGCAGACCGTTGAAATTGAATTGGATGGAAATGAAACCGTAATTGCAGAAGCCGGTGCCATGAATTGGATGGATGATGGAGTTGATTTTGAAGCCAAATTGGGCGATGGATCAAAGCCTGATCAAGGGTTTTTCGGAAAATTAGTTTCAGCAGGTGCTCGAGCATTTACGGGTGAATCTATTTTTATGACGCATTTTACGAACGTAATGGGGGGTAAACGTAAAGTGGCTTTCGCAGCTCCATATCCCGGTAAAATTGTTTCGCTAGATTTAATGGAAATTGGTGGAAGTATCACTTGTCAGAAGGATGCTTTTTTATGTGCTGCAAAAGGCACTGAAGTAACGATTACTTTCAATAAAAAACTAGGTGCAGGTTTTTTTGGTGGAGAAGGATTTATTCTTCAAAAATTGAAAGGTGATGGAAAAGCATTTTTACATGCAGGAGGAACTATCGTTAAGAAACAACTCAATGGTGAGACCTTAAAAGTGGATACAGGCTGTATCGTTGCTTTTTCTCCTGGTATCGATTATGACATTCAGAGAGCAGGTGGATTAAAATCTATGTTTTTTGGAGGCGAAGGATTGTTCTTGGCGACATTGAGAGGACATGGAACAGTTTACTTACAATCACTTCCATTTTCTAGAATGGCAGATAGAATTTTAAAACATGCGCCTTCAGCGGGTGGCAGAGATAAAGGTGAAGGTTCTGTTCTAGGTGGACTGGGTAGAATGATAGATGGGAACTAGGCTGGTAGAAATTGAATAACTAACTTCGCAAGCGTGAAAGAAACCCAACAAAGCACAGATTTAATTGAGCTAACAACTCGTTTTATAAACAGTACCGGAGGTCACGTATTTCTAACTGGGAAAGCAGGCACGGGGAAAACAACTTTCCTGAGAACTCTTGCTAGTAAGACGCACAAAAATTTTGTTGTTGTTGCTCCCACTGGAATTGCTGCTCTAAATGCTGAAGGAGTTACCATCCATTCTCAATTTTTATTTCCATTTGGAAGTTTTATACCTGATCGCTCACCTGATGGAAGTTTTGGACAAGATGCTCGCTTTTTTACTCAACACACCTTGGCAAGAAAGCATCCGCTAAATTCAATGCGCAAACAAGTCCTCCGCGCTGCCGATCTATTAATTATTGATGAAGTGAGTATGCTTCGTGCTGATTTATTAGATGCTATTGATTACCGAATGCGCAGTGTAAAGTCAAATTTCAACCGAAGTTTTGGAGGTGTTCAGGTATTGTTTATTGGAGATTTGTATCAATTGCCACCTATCGTAAACCAAAACGAATGGAATGTATTGAAGAACTATTATAAAAGCATGCACTTTTTTGAAGCACATGCCTTGAAACATGACCCTCCAACTTACATTGAATTGGATAAAATTTTTCGTCAAGATGATCAAGATTTTATTAGAATATTAAATAACCTTCGGAATAATTGTGCAACTGAATCGGATATCAATGAGCTCAATAAGTTTGTGAAAACGGAAAAGCAAATTGATAAAATGGAGGGCGTTATAACCCTTACTACGCACAACAATAAAGCCGACCAGATTAACAGAAAACAGCTCCAAGATTTAAAAGAAAAGCTATTTCTATTCAAAGCCAAAGTCTCGAGAGATTTTCCAGAGCACATTTATCCCGTAGCCCAAGAATTAGAATTGAAAGTAGGTACTCAGGTTATGTTTATTAAAAACGATACCAGTGCAGATAAACGCTATTTCAATGGTAAAATCGCTCGAGTTTCAACCCTAACTAAGGATGAAATTAAAGTAATATTAGATGGCGAAAAAGTGGAATATTTGCTACAGACCGAGGAGTGGGAGAACAAAAAGTATACAATCAATCCAAGCAATAAAGAATTAGAAGAAGAGGTGGTCGGAACTTTCACTCAATATCCAATAAAACTGGCGTGGGCAGTTACCGTGCATAAAAGCCAAGGACTAACTTTCGAAAAGGCCATCATTGATGTTGGGCAGGCTTTCGCTGCTGGGCAAGTTTATGTTGCTCTAAGTAGACTTAGAAGTTTGAAAGGGTTAGTGCTGAGAAGCCCTATAAACAATAGCGTGGTTGTTACCGATAAGGAGGTTAATAGCTATGTGGAGGTTCAAGAAAAACCGTCAGAACTAGGAAAGACATTGGAGATTGAGCAAAGCCGATATTTAGAGCGTGTTTTACTCAATTCTTTTGATTTTGAACCAATTGAAAAGGTGCTGGAATATCAACTGCGAAATGCAAAAACTTCTTTGGAGTTTGAATTGGATAGCTTGCGGACAACTTTACCCAAAATCCAAAGTGATTTTATTGGTCAAAAAGAAATCTCGAGAAAATTTAAATCCCAAATTTCTAGAATCCTTCAGTCCGAAGACCATAAAGTGCTCATGGATCGATTGGAAAAAGGGAGTAACTACTTCCTAGATTTTTTGAGCGAGGTTCAAAAAACTTTACTCAATCACTTGGCAGAAGTCGAGCAATTGGCAAAAGCTAAAACCTATCGAACTTTTCTAGAAGAATTGGATCAATTGATAATGAAGACCATTTCAGAAATTGAAAAGGCCGCCATGATGGCACATTGTGTATATACCAAACAACCAATACCTAAAGAATCACCACATGGAAAGAAGCGCATTGATAAAAGGAAATCAATTTTAGAGGCAGCGCGACAAAAAGCAGCTACTAATCCGGATTTGCAAAAAACAAAAACAGGTAAAAAACGAAAAAAACCACTAGTTGTTGATGGCGAAAAGCCTCAAAAAGCAGAAAAGGGAAGTACCTATAAAGAATCCTACGAATTGCTCCAAAGTGGAATGTCAGTTGCTGAAGTTGCAAAAAAACGAGATTTGGTTGCAGGAACTATTGAAGGCCATGTTGCTAAGGGGATTGAAGCAGGTGTGTTGAAGCTAGAAGACCACATGGACAAAAATGAAATTGAGATTTTGAGTCTAGCTATCAAAAAAGCAAAAAGCGGAAGCGCTGGAATTTTTGCTGCTTTTAAAGGAAAATACTCTTACGGTAAGATTAGAATGGTGCAGGCGAGCTTGAAGGATTCTGATAGTTAATTATGCGATATTTGTAAACTGAACTATTTATTACTTCATGAATAAGCTGTTTTATTTACTGGTCACTTTTTTCTTGATCAATTATTGTGCGTTTTTATCTGCGCAAACAGGGCCGGGAGGTATAAATTCAACGAGTTCGTTGAGTATGTGGTTAAAAGCAGATGATTTAAACTTAACGGACGGAGCGGCTGTTTCTGCTTGGGACGATGCAACATCAAATGGGAATGATGCGGGTCAAAGTAGTTCTGGTAAACAACCTAGCTACGTAGCTTCCAGTTTGTTGAATGGTATGCCTGCAGTTTCGTTCTCCGGTGGTACGAGTAATACGACCTCAGACAATTTGGAAGTAGCTGATAATTCAAATTTGGATAATAGTCAAGGCCTTACTTTTTATTCCGTTTTACGTTTAAATAGTGTCGGCTCTCCTAATGTGCAGGCCATATTGGGTAAGAGAATTAGTTCTGGAACATCTTCTGAATGGGCCTATACTTGGTATTTCTACACTTCAAATCGTTTGTATCTTGATTTAAACTCCCAAAACAACCGTTTTGGAACCCCTAGTGGCTATAGTAATAACACGAATTATCTATTGAATATGAGCTTTGATGGTTACCGATCTGCTGCAAATAGAGCTAGAATATATACCCACGGATCATTATCGACAACAGCAACTGAATCTAGTACTTCTATTGTAAATATTGGCCAACCGCTTATAATAGGTACGATGAACCCAAATTATGGCAAATACTTCTCGGGATTAATGGGAGAAATTATGGTTTTTAACGATACCCTTAGCACTACTCAGAGAATAATAGTGGATAATTATTTGTCGGCTAAGTACAATACTGCCTTGAATAGCAACGATCTCTATACTCATGACAATTCGGGAAATGGAGATTTCGACTTTGATTTAGCGGGCATTGGTCAAAACTCGGATGGTACGAGTAATACAGATGCGCAAGGAACAGGAATCGTTCGCATTAATAGTGCAAGTAATTTTGGCTCAGGAGAATGGTTGTTTTGGGGGCATGATGGCGCTGCATTAGATTCATGGTCGGTTGTTGATACACCAGTTAATGTGCAAGCTAGAGTTGCTAGAGTTTGGCGAGTAGATCAAACCGGTGATGTAGGAACTGTTTCACTTTCTTTTGATTTAAGCGATGTGGCAGGATCTGTTACAAGCTCTGATTTGCGCTTGTTAATTGATACGGATAACGATGGTGTTTTTTCTGACGAAACTGTTGTTGGTGGAGGTGTAATTTCTGGGGCGACTAATACAAGTGGAAATGTCTACCAATGGACAGGAGTAGCTATAGACGATAACGATCGATTTACAATTGGTTCGATAAACGAATCTCAAACACCGCTTCCGGTTGATTTGGTGAAATTTGAGGCAATTCCTAACGCAGATAAAAAGGAAGTTCATTTGCTTTGGATAACGGCTTCAGAAATCAATAACGATTATTTTAAGGTAGAGAAAACCGAAGACCTTTCTGAGTTTGAATTGATTGAAGTTGTGCCTGGAGCGGGAACTAGTAATGAAAAACACGAATACGAAGTTACTGATTATCATCCCAATACTCATTTGAGTTATTACCGCTTGTCTCAAGTAGATTTTGATGGCAATGAAACCAAATTCCCAATGGAAAAAGTTGAATTTGAAAACAAGACTTCTTTCGAAATGAAGTTGTACCCAAATCCTTTAGCTGCTGGTCAAAAACTGCAAGTCAAAATCCCTAAATTAGACCAAGGAGCGCATAGCCTTTTGGTAAATGACCTTATTGGAAAAAGTCATGCCGTTAATATCACTTCGATTAATATGGGCGATTACGAATTATTGGAAGTAGAATTCGACCAGAATTTGTCACGAGGAGTTTATTTGGTTCAGTATGAACTTAACGGTAAAACGGAGACCTATCAGTTATTGGTGGAGTAGGTGTTGATGTGGTTTTACCTACTTTTGAACGGTGACTATACTTTCAAGGATATATAAACTGAGCGGCCGACCAGTGCCTTATTATGCGAATTATTCGATTCTGAAAATCATGTGGATTCCTATTCGTAAGTACATTAATGTTGTTTTTATTCCCAATGTACCGTTCAGTGGTCTGCGCATAAGATTGTATAGAATGATTGGTTTTAAAATTGGGAAAAACGTTTTTATTGGAATGAAATGTTATTTGGACGATTTGGAACCTTCAAATACAAGTATAGGTAACAACGTTACCATATCTTACGGTTGTTATTTTTCTATGCATGGTAAAGGTCAAACTAGAACGCATATAGAAATTAAAGATGGCGCTTATATAGGTATGCGAGCGACACTAATGGCTAAAAAAGCTGGACTAGTTATCGGCGAAAAAGCGATTGTAGGGGCTGGTAGTGTAGTCGTAAAGCATGTATTGCCAAATACAACTGTGGTAGGAGTGCCCGCAAAAGAGGTGGGTGAAAAAAATAAAAGTTAACCCCTTCTCAAATCGGAACCATAACTCGGCGTAGTTTGCAACTACGCCGATAGATTATTACAATCAATGCATTGATTACATTTTAGAATAAAAAGCGTAGTTGAAAACTACGCTTAGGTGGGGAGACTATGAATTGCTTGAAGTTGAGTTTGATCAAAACCTATCGTCAGGTATTTATCTTATTCAATACGAATTGAATGGGAAAACAGAGACCTACCGATTGAAGGTGGAGTAGTTTATAAATTTTAATCCTCCCTCAACTTCACCATTTCCAACCGTTCAATTTTTTCTACATCAACGGTAATGTGCCCGAACTCTTCGCTTACCCTGCCTCGTATTTTGTAGCAACCCGGAGCCGAAACCCTATTTTTATCAAACACATTGGGGAAAATCACAGTGTCTATCCAATCGCCTTTTTGATCTACAAAAGTTCCAAATTGCATAATTTGATGGTTGCTCGTTTTTGTAGACTTTACAGTTACTCGGTAACCAGCGAGGTCTACTGTTTTTCCAATTAGTTTAGGTAGTTCTGAAGCAGCTAAAGTTGGCAGCTGGCTTTGGTCGGCAATCAAACTAAATGGGCTCACCGTTACCGGAAAACCTAAGAGTTCCATTTCGTCGTAAGCGTCTTCTACTTGTGTGTGAATCAGTTCGGGGAGTTTCCAACTTTTGGGTTCTATCCGAAACAAATTGCTTTTTTCCCGAGTCTCTGGAGTTTTAGAAAGCAAGAAATGTGCATCCCACATCAGTTTCTTTTTGTTGGGCTCAAAACAGCGAAAGCATCCCAGTCGAATAAGTATTATAATCTGTTCCAAACTGATTTCGGGCAAACGATCTACAAAGTCTCTGAAGGATAAAAAAGGTCCTTCATCCCGCCGTGATTTTAGAATGCGATATACGTTTTCATTTCCAAATCCACCATTGATAAACACTAAACCCAAGTGTATGGTTTTGCCCGATAAAGTCGCCTTAAGATCACTGTTGTTTACACAAGGCAAAGCAATAGTTCCGCCTTTCATTCGGGCGGTGTGGGCGTAGAATTCCATGGAGTAAAAACCACCACCATTGTTTAGGGTAGCGGTGAGGTATTCCAGTGGGTAATAAGCGTGAATGTACAGGGCTTGAAAACTCTCCACAGCATAACTCGCTGAATGCCCTTTGGAAAAGGCATAATTGGCAAAACTCTCTATCTGATGCCAAATGTCTTGAACCGTTTTTTCAGCGTAGCCTTTTTGATGGCAATTGTCAAAAAATCGTTGTTCGACCTGTGCAAATTCGGTACGTTCTCTAAACTTCCAGGACATACCTCGTCTTAGGATGTCGGCCTCAGCCAAAGTGAGTCCAGCAAAAAAGTGCGCTACTTTTATCACATCTTCTTGGTAGACCATTACACCGTAAGTTTCTTCCAATAATTTGTAGAGTTCGGGCAAAGCTTTTTGGGCGTTATTTCGCCGTTCTTCGTCTTGAAACCGAACAATGTATTCGCGCATCATTCCGCTTTTAGAAACCCCAGGTCGAATGATAGAACTCGCGGCAACCAGTCGTGTATAATCCTCTGCTTTTAGTTTGGTAAGTAACATACGCATGGCTGGAGATTCTACATAAAAACACCCCGTTAAATCTCCCTGTCGCAATAGCTCTTTTACCTTGGGATCACTTTTCAGCATATCGATATCGTCTATGTCTATCGTTATGCCGTGGTTCTGTTTTACATACACCAAAGCATCTTTTATTTTCCCCAATCCGCGCTGACTCAGGATATCGTATTTGTATAAACCAATGTCCTCGGCAATCTGCATATCGAAGTGTGTAGTCGGAAAATTTTTGGGTGGTAAAGTAGTAGAGGAGTAGTAATGAATGGGTTCTTCAGAAATAAGAATTCCGCTAGAGTGAATACTCAAATGACTTGGAAAACCAGCGATGTAAGTACTGTATTTCTGAACCAATTGACCGTAAGTATCGCTAGCGTATTGAGAGGCACGTTGTAGGCTTTTGATTTCTTCATCGGGCAGGCCAAAGACTTTACCCAATTCTCGAATAACTGCTTTTCGCTGAAAGGTTTGATAAGAACCCAATAAAGCGACTTTATCCCAACCGTAAGTATCGAAGAGGTACTTGGTAATATCATCTCTATCGGTCCATGAAAAATCTACATCAAAGTCAGGCGGACTGTTTCTATAAGGGTTTATAAATCGCTCGAAATACAAGTCTAAATCAATGGGGTCAACATTGGTAATGCGGAGTAGGTAAGCCACCAGACTATTAGCTCCACTTCCTCTACCTACATAGCAGTAGCCTTTTCGTTGGGCGTAACACACCAAGTCCCAATTGATCAAGAAATAGGCGCAAAAATCACATTGTTCAATGAGTTTAAGTTCGGTGTCAAGGCGTTTTAGAATAACGTCATTTACCGTTTTGAATCGGTATTCTAATCCTTGGTGACTCAGGTCAGTGAGTAGTTTTATATCCTCTTCTTTACTTTGGGTAAAACACAGTTTGTTTTTTGGCTGTTTGAAACTGTACTTGACTTTGCAGCTCTTCAATAGTTTTTTTGTGTTCTTCAGAATTTGAGGAAACTGCTCATAGAGTTCCTTGATTTCTACTGCACTTCGGTATTTATTATCTGGATTTCCTTGGCGAATAGGAGGAAGTTTACTCAACAACATGTTTTCTCCAATGGCGCGCAACAATCGGTGGGTGTTGTAATCTCTTTTGGTTCGAAAGGTAGCGGTGCAGAGTACTACCAGTTTCTCTTGATGGTGTTTCCAATCCTTTTGTTTAGTGGTGTTTTTTAAATCGGATGGACTAATGCCAATAAACTCGTGCTCTTTTAAGTAATTAGGATGCGGAGCAAAAGCCAATGGATAGATGATATAAGCATTATCGAAATTTGGAGCAATAGGATCTATGGGTAGTTTTTGCTCTAAATGGTGAGAGAGGTGTTCGTTGAGTTCGAAGAAGCCTTTTTTGTTTTTAGCAATGCCAATGTATTGTTGGTGTACACCATTTCTAAAATCAATACCAATGTTTGCTTTTATGCCGTATTCTTCTGCGCGCATCAAAAACCGAAAGGTTTCAGAGGTATTGTTGATGTCCGTAATCACAAAGTTAGCGTGGCCCAAATCCTTTATGGTTTGCAATACATCTTCTACCGATAGGCAACCGTAATTCAGACTATAATAGCTATGACAGTTTAGTAACATGGGCTGCTATGCATTTGAAACGAGTTTGAGGAAAAAAGTGTCAGTTCGAGTGGTCCGCGTCGGCGGATTGTATCGAGAACAACTTTTTGACTTCCAATATTGACTTTCAGCATGCCTTCTAATATTCTTAAGCCCTTCGGTGTGCTGGAATTACATTTGGCTGACCATTGAATGGGTTTCGCCTTCCAATACCTTTAGAACCCATACCAACGGCTCGCTTTACGGCATCTTGTCCATATTTATTACGCATAGCGTCCATGGCTTGATAAAGGCGAACCATTTCCTCATTATCCTCAAACAAATTGATTTGATAACCACCACCTACGAGTTTACTGTAGCGCACACCAATCAATCGAATAAGCATACGACGAGCGTAGAGAATTTTGAAAAGCTCCTGCACAGTATTTATCAGTTTATGATCAACCGAAGTGTATGGGACATGCAACTGTCGAGTAACGGTGGTAAAGTCTGAGTAGCGAATTTTTACCGTTACGCAACCCGTAAGTTTGTTTCCATTGCGCAATTGGTAGGCTAAATTTTCGGACATAGCAGTAATTATACTTTTGAGTTTTACGACGTCAGTAGTGTCTCTTTCAAATGTTCGTTCGATAGAAATGGACTTGCGTTCGTGGTAGGTGATAATGGGAGAATTATCAATTCCCTGTGCTTTTTTCCAAAGAGAAATCCCGTTTTTGCCTAGCACACGTTCCATAAGTTCGCAGGGCATGTCTTGTACGGTTTTAATTTTCTGAACCCCCATTTGCTGTAACTTCAAAGAGGTTTTTTCGCCCACCATAGGCATTTTTCGAATGGCAAGTGGAGCCATAAAAGCTTTCTCTTCTCCGTGTGGTACCTGAATGTGATTGTTCGGTTTTGCTTCGTTAGTGCCAATTTTGGCCGTTGTTTTTCCGGTAGAAAGCCCAAAAGAAATAGGCAATCCACTTTCTTTTATAATGCGCTCTCTAAGTTCTTTAGCCCATACATAAGTGCCGTAAAAACGGTCCATTCCCGTAGTATCAACATAGAATTCGTCGATAGATGCTTTCTCAAACATAGGACTCGTATCCTTTATAATGTCGGTAACCACATCGGAGTATTTGCTGTAGGTACTGCTGTTGCCTCTAATTATAACTGCCTCTGGGCAAAGCTGTCGAGCCATACGCATGGGCATGGCCGAGTGTATTCCAAAAGAACGTGCCTCGTAACTACAGGATGCTACCACACCGCGATTTGATGTGCCGCCAATGAGTACAGGTCTGTTGTTTAAGCTGCTGTCTAATAGTCGTTCGCAAGAGACAAAAAAACTGTCTAAGTCAAGGTGTAATATAGATTTCATTATTTGTGTCGAAATAATCGTCAATAATTTGCCTATAATTTAGACAATATTATATTTGTGGAGATGAATTGTTGATAAAATTTAGGGTTGGTTTTAGGGTTGATTTCCATTTTTAGATTCCCGATTCCGCTCTGCTACTTGGGAATAGCGAAAAGAGCACGAATTACTAATAACAGCGTCATTCCCGTGAAAACGGGAATCTATTCAAGTCAGATAAAGCAGAATAATCATGAAAAAAGAACAAAAAGAATCGTTGGTATTTGGAAGTAATCTGAATTTTTTACGAACTCGAAAAAAGTTATCTCAAACTCAGTTGGCTGTTGATTTAGAGATAAAACGGACCAGTCTAATTGGTTACGAAAAAGGTGTACAGCCACCCTTTAAAGTATTGCTACAACTAGCCGATTATTTTGGAATATCGATAGATGCCCTAATGCGCTACAACTTGAGCAAGCTCGGCGAATTTGAATTGTCGAGAATAGATCAAGGGTTCGATGTAGATATTACAGGAAGTAAATTGCGATTATTGGTAACCACCACCGATAAAAAAGGAAAAGAAAACATTGAACTGGTAAAACAAAAGGCTCAAGCAGGTTACGCCGCAGGCTATAACGATCCCGGTTTTATTGAGAGTCTTCCCAAGTTTCAGTTGCCCTTTTTATCGAGAAACAAAACTTATCGATGTTTTCAGATTGATGGAGATTCTATGCCACCAGTAGCAAATGGTTCATGGGTAACTGCTTCGTTTGTGGAGGATTGGACTAAATTGAAAAGCGGAACTCCCTATGTTGTAGTTACCAAAGACGACGGGGTGGTGTTTAAGTTGGTATACAATAAAATAGAGGAGGAACAATCGCTTTTATTGGTTTCAACTAATAGGCTTTATGAACCCTACTTAGTTTCGGTAAATTCCATTGCTGAGGTCTGGAAGTTTGAGACTTTCAATGGGTTTGAGGTTTAAATAGAGACTTATTAGAGCTCAATAGGAGCGATTTCAATTCTAAATAGGAGTCGAAGTTTTAGTTACTGAAGATGAAGACTCATAATAAAATACCAACTCTTCTATAGTATAGATTAACTTAAAAAACCATGAGAACTTAAGGCTTTTAAGAAACTATTGCTAATTACAATATTATCGATCTCCACAATAGTCAACCAGAAACTAGCTAAGTTAACTACAATTAATGTGACAACTGAAATGATGCCAAAAGTAAAGTAGCGTTTAAGCTGCTTGCTTATTTCTATACTTCAAAATTGGATCAAGTTTTTTCAGCTTAATAATACCAACTTTATGTAAGCCTAGCATCAATATGTACATAGGGTCAATTTCATGCCACCTTTGGCCACCAAAATTAGCGCTACCACCTAATTTATGATGGTTGTTGTGATAGCTTTCTCCCCACATTAAAAAGTCGAAGGGTAATAAGTTTTTCGAAGTATCACTTACTTTGAAATTTGTGTATCCCCAAACATGTGCTCCCCAATTAATAATTGCACCATGAACAGGAGACATCAAAAACTGAACGGGTAATAGAGCCCACAACCATAACATATCACTAGGAACAAAATACCAGTAAAAACCAACGTATATTGCGCCCCAAAAAAGTCTTGAAGGCCAGCTTCTTGCAAAATTGTCAAAAGCCCACCATTCTGGAACCCCTTTTGTAAAACGTTCTTCAACTTCAACTCGTTTATTGGATAAGTCAGAATAAATACTTTTTGTTCTCCACATCATTGCAAATATATTTTTGTCATATTGCGGTGAATGAGGGTCTTTTTCTGTATCAGGCCAAGCGTGATGTTGTCGGTGCATTACACCGTAACCATAAGGGCTTAAGTAATTTGAGCCCATAAATACCCAAGATAAAATGAAGAATACCTTTTCCATAACAGGAGAAAGTTCGTACTGAGCATGAGCCGCATATCTGTGATGAAACATTGACTGAAATAGTAAGGAACCATACCAGTGAACAACGAAGAAAATAATAATATATACCATGTTTTAAAGTGTAGATTTCAAAATACAAAAATAGACCTAATTTAGTCTGCTTCTATGACCATTATCAGTATGAAAGGTTTATAGTACCGTTTATAAATCGAAAGCTACCCTTCAAAAATTTGCGGGGCTAATCGGATTTGAATTCCCAACCCCTTGGCAAATAGATTGTTTATTAGATACAATGAATGGTCAAAAACATAAAAAGATTTTTCGGGTATGGCTAAATGAGACAACCACAATTTTGGTTCGATCGAAAGTAAAAGCTTTACTCTGGATTAAACGTTACCCTGATGCTAAATTGGTAGGATAAGAAAAGGAGGCGTGTTATCAAGTTAATCTCCTTCTTTGATAGCCTCCTTTTCCCTCCAATTGTATACATCTTCTCTGTTATTTGGTCTTTCTTTTCCCCTCCATTCAAATTTCTTTAAATACTGCATTCTTGGAGTAATATCTTTTATTGGATATAATGTTGCTGTAGGATTTTGATTTAAAATAATTTCTTCTACCGTACTGCTATCCAGTAATATGGTCATGAATTCTGCATTTGCTTTGTTCATTCCAATATATCCTGAAGTATCTTCTTTTGCCCAATATATAGCGATTCCACTGTGGCGAACAAATACCTTTCTTAACGCATTGGTGTCAAAAATACCTATCATACTATCTCCTTTAATTTGATTGTACATTGTATAACGCACGGTACTGTCTTCTAATGAGTTAATAAAAGCATTGTCATTCATAACCATTCTGTCTAGCCTGCCTTCAGTTCTGAAAATTTGAATAAAATCGGCTGTAATTTGGTTTGCATCAGACCACAGAATAGGGTCGTAGAATAAAACGATGCTTGAATCTTCGTCTCTAAACACTAAGGAATCACACTTACCTTGCATATCAGATTTGTAAAATTGAGCTTTTCTATGGGCTCTTATTCGCCTAAATTGCCGCGTAGAGTCAAACTCTGAGTACAAGGTGTCTGCATGAAGAAATAAACTGTCGTCATCAAAAATTTGAGTCATTAAAGGCATGCCAATTACAAGGGTTGTGCTGTCTTTTTGGTTGTGCAATACGTAATCGCCCTGAACAATAAACTCATTTATAGTATCCAACATAGTTACGTTGCAAAACATTTCAGCTAAATCAGTTTTTTGATTGTACAGTATGCTATCTCCCCAAATTTGTTGGTCATCGGTTATGATGAAACTGTTTTTAGTGAATTCTGACTCCCCCGACTTATTGTTCGTCCATCCTTTTTCAGTATAAATTCGATTGGCATCACTGGTAATTGTCGTGGGCCCAAAAAATTTGGTTCTTTCGGTGCGTGTATTGTTGTGCATGGTGTCCGATTCGATATTGTAATCTTCAGATCGCAAACGGACAGAATCTTTAAAATGAATTTCGTTTGTAGTATTGTAAAAATGACCAATTTGACTCGTTAAGGTATCCTTATTGTCGTTTAAGTATATGACCCCACCATTCCAATAGTACCCATAGTCTTTCAATCGATCATAATCTAAAAAGCGCGTACTGAGTTCCATATCGTCAGTAATCACTTTTACTTTTCCCCGAACCTCAGTTAGTCGTGTCTCGCCATTATATTTAAGAGAATCGCCAAATAATTCCATTCCACCTTCTTTGTCAGTAATGTGCACTCGGCTATAAGCTTTCATTGAATTGGTTGAGCTATATACGAATGCTGAATCACAAGTCATTATGGTTTTGTCATACTTGATCCTGACATCACCAATTAAACGCTTGGCTTTTACTCCATTTTCTTCATCGAAAAAAAGATCATTTGCATGAAGGATTTCGATTTTTGATTTTTTCTTTTTTTCTTTTTTGACTTTTTTTGTTTGTCCGTATGCAAAGCCCCCTATGACGATAAGTATCAATAAAGCAAAAAGCCTCCAAGAATAAGTTCTGGAGGCTTTTAAATTTAATATGTTGAAATTAAACTCCAACAGCTTCTCTTATAAGAGTTTGAGAACGGTCTGGGCCGACAGAAACTATGGCAATTGGAGTTTCCAATGCCTTTTCTAAATAGTCTACATAATTACTTAAGGTCTCAGGCAATTCATCGGCCGACTTCAGCCCAGTTAAATCTTCTTTCCAGCCAGTAACCGACTCATATACAGGCTCTAATTCACCTTCTTCAACTCCATATGGTAAATAGTCAATAGTTTCACCACGGTAATTGTAATGTGTACAAACTTCAATAGTATCAAACCCACTTAACACGTCGGCTTTAGTCATAATAAGTTTAGTTACTCCATTTAGCATTATAGCGTACTTTAATGCAGGTAAATCCAGCCAACCACATCTTCTAGGCCTTCCAGTTGTAGCTCCAAATTCATGACCCGCGGCTCTAATTCTTTCACCTACTTCATCTTCTAATTCGGTAGGGAAGGGGCCTGAACCAACCCGTGTACAATAGGCTTTGAATATCCCAAATACATCGTTTATTTTGTTAGGTGCAATGCCAAGTCCAGTGCAGGCTCCAGCACAAATGGTATTCGAGCTTGTAACAAAAGGGTATGATCCAAAATCAATATCTAAGAGAGAACCTTGCGCACCTTCAGCCAAAACTGCTTGTCCATTCTTTACGCAAGCATTTATATAGTGCTCACTATCAATCAATACAAGATTTCTCATTTCCTCAATCGTACTCATCCATTCTTTTTCCAGCGCATCTAATTCGTGCGTGTCAAAGTTGAAATTGCCTAACAATTGAAGGTGTTTTTCTTTTAATCGATTATAGCGCTCGCTAAAATCAGCAGCTTCGATATCTCCAACTCTAAGTCCATTTCGGCCGGTTTTATCCATGTAAGTTGGGCCTATTCCTTTTAAAGTTGAACCTATTTTGTCCTTTCCTTTTGCTTTTTCTGAAGCCGCATCAAGTAATTTATGCGTAGGTAAAATTAAATGCGCTTTTCTTGAAACCTTTAGCACCTCATTTACTTTAACACCAAATGGAATAAGTGCATCCAATTCTTTTTTCAAAATGACAGGGTCTATTACAACTCCATTCCCAATTACATTTTGTGTGTTTTCTCTAAAAATTCCTGATGGGATAGTGTGCAAGACGTGTTTAATTCCTTCAAATTCAAGCGTATGACCTGCATTTGGGCCACCTTGAAAACGGGCTATAACATCATATTTTGGAGTCAGAACGTCAACAATTTTTCCTTTGCCTTCATCTCCCCATTGCAATCCAAGCAATACATCTACTTTCATCTTAAAATCAGTTGCTGTTTTGTTTATTTACTAGAACAATTATCGTTACAACGCGCATAAAAATTCAGTGAATGGTGTAAAATTTTCACGTCGAGTTGAGCTTCTAAAGTCGATTTTATTTGTTGGATTCTTGGGTCACAAAACTCAATTACTTTACCACAATTGGTGCAAACGATGTGATCGTGTTGTCTGTACCCATGTGATTTTTCATATTGTGATATATTTTGGCCAAACTGATGCTTGCGAATTAAGTTACAAGCCATAAGAAGGTCAATGGTATTGTACAAAGTGGCGCGACTCACTCTATACTTTTTATTTTTCATTGATATGTACAGCGTCTCTACATCAAAATGCACGTCGGTTGAGTAGATTTCTTCTAATATGGCGAAACGTTCGGGCGTTTTTCGGTGACCATTTTGCTTTAAAAAGGCGGCGAAAATATTGTGTACTTCTTCAGCTGTTTCAGCCTGCGTCATTGCTGTTTATTAAGATGTAAAAGTACAATAAATTAAAAATGGAATTGGCTTGTGAACGCTCCTGTTAAGTGTTTTTTGAACAGGTTATAAATGAACGTCAATCCGGAATACTTTGTGAACACCATTTACTTTGGTTAGTTCTCTTATTAAGTCGTTAAGGTGATCAATGTCAGTTACATAAGCCATTATTTTACCTTCGAAATAACCATCCAATGATTCGAAGTTTATAGAGCGCATGTTAATGTTTAGGTTTTGGCTCACTTTCATAGTGATATCATTTACCATACCTTTAGAGTCAATGCCCGTTATTTTGATTCCCGAAAGAAATGCAAGTGCTTGCTGGTTGGTCCATTTTGCCTCAATTACTCTGAAGTGTTTATGACTCTGTATTTCAACCGCATTAGGGCAATTTACTCGGTGAATTTCAACTTGATTGTTGTCTCCAATAAATCCAAACACTTTTTCCCCTGGAACGGGATTGCAACAATCTGCTAAATGATAATCAGCAGAGGTTTCTGAATCATCAGTATTGGTAAGTTCAGCTTTTCCACCAATATTGGTAATGATGGTGTTTTTTTTCTTTGAGAAGTTATTTCTAATTAGTCCCTTTTCAATTTTCAGCTTTGAGAGGTTATTTAATTTTAAACGATTACTTTTCACCTGGTAAAAAAGCTCTTCTAAATTCGGTAAATTATAGAAGTAAGCAACCTTATACATGTTTTCTTTAATAGGCTTTATCCCCAATTCCCTAAGCTCTTTTTTAAGAATAGTCTGTCCTAAACCCGATAGCTTCTTCTTTTCGCTTTTTAAAAACGATTTAATTTTTGATTTTGCTTTAGCCGTTTTAGCAAATTTCAGCCAATCCTCTGCAGGACGTCCCTTTCTAGTAGTTATTACTTCAATTTGATCACCAGAATGTAAGGTTTTACTTAACGGAACTAGGCTGTTATTTACTTTAGCTCCAATACAGGTATTTCCTACGTCGGTATGAATTTCATAGGCAAAATCTACTGGTGTGCTTCCGGCTGGAAGAGTAATAGCCTCTCCTTTGGGTGAAAAAACAATTATTTCTTTCTCAAATAAATTGAGCCTAAAGTCATTTAAGAAATCATCAGTGTGTACTTCTTGATTCTCTAGAGATTCACGAATTTTTCCAATCCATTGGTCCACTACATGCTCTTCTTTTTGATCTTTATATTTCCAATGCGCCGCGTAGCCGTTTTCAGAAATATCATTCATTCGTTCACTTCGAATTTGAACTTCTACCCATTTTCCACTAGGAGACATAACAGTGATGTGCAAACTCTCATATCCGTTTGCTTTAGGTGTCGAAATCCAATCCCTTAGTCTGTCAGGATTAGGCTTGTAAAAATCAGTTACGATGGAATAGGTTTTCCAAATATCAGCTTTTTCATTTTCAGAGGAAGAATCAATAACTATTCGCACAGCAAGAATATCATATACCTGTTCAAAAGGAATATTCTGTTTTCGCATTTTTTGGAAAATGGAATGAATAGATTTTGTTCGACCAACAATTTGATAATTTAAACCGGCCTTTTCCAATCCCCTTTCAATGGGTAGTGAAAAACGATTTAGAAATCGCGTTCTTACAGCTTTCGACTTTTGTAATTTATCTTTTAATTCATTAAAAATATTCGGTTCTAAGAATTTCAGACTCAAATCTTCCATTTCAGATTTGACGTTATAAAGGCCTAAACGATGTGCCAAAGGAGCGTACAAAAACATTGTTTCTGACGCGATTTTTCGAGATTTGTCTTCACGCATTGAACCCAAGGTTCTCATGTTGTGAAGTCTATCTGCAAGTTTTATTAGAATTACCCTAACATCTTGTGCAAGAGTAAGAATTAGCTTTTTGAAATTCTCAGCCTGGAGGTTTGTGTTTTGATCAAAGATCTCTGAGATTTTGGTTAGGCCATCAATTATAGTAGCCACCTTTTTTCCGAAAAGGTCCTCCATGTCTTGAATGGTCATATTGGAGTCTTCAACAACGTCATGCAGCAGAGCGCAAACAATACCTACTGAATCTGCACCAATTTCTACTTTGGCAATTTTAGCAACAGCTAATGGGTGGAAAATATAGAGCTCTCCAGATTTACGCCGGACTCCTCTGTGAGCCTCTAGGGCAACTTCAAAGGCTTTTCGAATTTCTTCTGTATCCTCTTCAGTTATTTCATAACTAATCGTTTTGAGTAGTTGCCGATATTCTCTGAGAATCGACGACTTTTCTTTTCGTTCTAATTCTTCTAAATAGTCGCTATCAGACCAATCCATAAGTGAAATGTAAGTCTTAGTTAGCGGGTAAGATTTTAGTGCGAACCTCTCCAAAACCTACACGAACCGATTCGTTCTGGCAATAGCCTCGTTCAATAACAGTATCCCCATCCAGCAGGAATTTCCGCTCGCTACCATCACTCAAAGTAATTGGTTTAGTTCCTTTCCAAGAAAGTTCTAACATAGAACCATAAGAATCTGGTGTTGGACCAGAAATAGTTCCTGAGCCCATTAAGTCTCCACACATTATATTACAACCATTTACCGAATGATGGGCCAATTGTTGACTTTGGTTCCAATACATGTGCTTGTAATTACTTTTAGAAACGCAGTTTTCCTCACCATTTTCAGGTTGTATATACATTTCAAGTTTGATGTCAAAGCTCTTTTTTCCAGAGTACTGCAGATATTCAAATGGTTTTGGGTTTTGAGCTGGAGTTTCACAGCGAAACGGCTCCAAAGCATCCATAGTAACGATCCAGGGGGACATGCTTGAAGCGAAGTTTTTTGCCAAAAAGGGGCCAAGGGGGACATACTCCCATTTCTGAATATCTCTTGCGCTCCAATCGTTAAATAAACACATACCAAACATGAAGTCTTCTGCCTCATCTACATCTATTGATTCGCCAAGAGGTTTTCCATTGTAAGTAATAAATGCCATTTCAAGTTCAAAGTCCAGCAGCTTGCATGGGCCAAATGTTGGAGGCTCATCATCCTTTGGTTTTTGCTGCCCTTTGGGACGCACAATTGCCTGTTCTGTGGTTATGATAGAGCTAGCTCTGCCGTGGTAACCAACCGGAATATACAGCCAGTTTGGAAGTAAAGCATTATCTGGATCTCGAAACATGGTACCAACATTAGTTGCATGTTCTTTTGAAGAATAAAAGTCAGTATAATCTCCAATTTTAACTGGTAAATGCATAGTAGCATCGGACTCGTTATCCAGTACTTTTTTCTTTAGGCCATCGTGCCCTTTAATCTCTGTATTGCTAGCCCGCATTAATTGGGAAACTCTATTTCTAACTTTTCTTGTAGTTTCTTTCCCTAATTCCATAAATGGATTTAGAAATTCACTTCCAAAAACATCGGACGAAACATCGGTGCTGTCTAATAAACCAGCGTTAGCCAGTTCATAAAGGTCTATTATTTGGTTGCCGATAGCAATTCCTACTCTCTTGGATTTATTTTTAGTGGAATAAATTCCAAAGGGGAGATTTTGAATTGGGAAATCAGAATTTTCTTCAATTTTAATCCAACTTTTTAAAGATGGGTTATTTGCTTCTATCATTGTGTATGCTGTTATTCTAAATTAATTCGGATGTCGTATACTTTACCTTTGGGTAAAGCGAGTAACTTGTCATCCATTTGTTGATTTCTTTTTTCACTTCCTGCTGAATTGATTCGTTATCGGGATTTTTTACTATTTGGTCAATATAGTCCACCACCTTTATCATATCTGATTTTTTAAGCCCACGAGTAGTAATAGCTGGGGTTCCAATTCTAATACCCGATGTTACAAATGGGCTTTGCGTATCAAATGGAACCATGTTTTTATTTACTGTGATATCTGCTTTCACTAAAGCGTTCTCTGCATCTTTGCCAGTAATATTTTTGTTCCTTAAATCAATCAGCATGCAATGGTTACTTGTTCCACCAGAGATCAAGTGATAATCTCGTTTTACAAATTCATTTGCCATTGCGTTGGCATTTTTGGTGACTTGAACGGTATATTTTAAATAATCGTCTGTAAGCGCCTCTCCAAATGCTACTGCTTTTGCTGCAATAACATGTTCCAACGGCCCTCCCTGTGTGCCAGGGAATACACCAGAATCTAAAAGTGATGAAAATGAGCGTAAATTCCCTTTCATAGTTTTAATTCCAAAAGGATTCTCAAAATCTTTACCCACCATAATAATCCCACCTCTTGGTCCCCGCAAGGTTTTATGAGTTGTGCTGGTAACTACATGGCAATGTTGAATAGGGTCGTTTAATAATCCTTTGGCAATGAGTCCAGCAGGGTGAGAAATATCAGCGAGTAAAATTGCACCAACTGAATCGGCAATTTCTCGAAACCGCTGAAAATCCCAGTCTCTTGAGTACGCAGAGGCTCCAGCAATAATCATTTTAGGTTTTACTTCTTTCGCTTTCGAAGCAACTTTATCCATATCAATGATTCCAGTTTCCTTTTCTACGCCATAAAAATGTGGATCGTAAAGTTTTCCAGAAAAATTTACCGAAGAACCATGAGTAAGATGACCGCCATGAGATAGGTCAAAACCTAAAATACTATCTCCGGTGTTTAAGCAAGCTAGCATTACAGCAGCATTTGCCTGTGCACCAGAGTGCGGTTGAACATTACACCATTCGGCGTTAAAAAGTGTCTTCAAACGATCTCTCGCTGTGTCCTCAATTTGATCAACTATTTCACAACCACCATAATACCTTTTCCCTGGCAGCCCTTCTGCATATTTATTAGTGGCAACAGAACCCATAGCTTTAAGCACTTGTTTGGAAACAAAGTTCTCCGAAGCGATTAGTTCTAAACCATTTTTTTGACGCCGTTTTTCTTGGTTTAGTAAGGAGAAAATATGATTGTCTTTCATTGTAATTCTATTAGATTTTTGACTTCAACAGTCGACATTACGAAGTAATAACATTACTTTGATTTTTTCTAATCAAAACGATATAAAATCACCTCAAATAAAGGAATGAAAGAAAATTTAGCAAAAAAGTTTTTTTCAGCCTCAATTCTAATTATTGTAGTGAGCGTAATTGCTCGCCTTTTTGGATTGGTTAAGGAGATGATTGTAGCCAGTACATTTGGATTATCTACTGAATTAGATGGCTTTTATTTGAGTTTAATGATTCCAGCTTTTCTCATTTCAACAATAACCAATCCTTTGCCATCTGCCTTTATTCCTCGTTATAATCAATTGAAAGGTGAAAGTGAAGAAAATGCAATGAGTTTTTTGAATTCAGTTTCAACCTCTATTTTCACCTTGCTGTTGCTTAGCGCTGGTATTTATTTTCTAGTTCGTCCTGTTTTCATTCAAGTTCTAGGAGGCCAAGATATTCCTGGACAAGATGCGTTTATTTTTAGCGCTATTTTCTCAAGTTTTATTGTAATACAAGGTTTAAGTAACTACTATCTGGCAATTTTAGAAAACCTAAAACTGTTTTTATTTACAGCTCTTGGAGCAATTTTCAGTTCCGCATTTGTAATTGCCTTTCTATTATTTGATAAAAGTATTTTGTCCTTAGCTTTAGGGTTTGTTTTAGGTCCTGCTTTTTATTTATTGATTCAATACGGTGTGCTAAAAAGGAGAATGGCCAACGGTTTTTTTTGGAAGACACCACTTATAAACCTAGACACCATTTTTAAGAGGCAGTATGGGGTTTTATTGCTGGGAAGCTTCCTTATGGGGTCTACTTTTTTAATTGATCAAACAATGGCTTCTTATTTAGGCAAAGAATCTGTTTCGGCTCTAAACTATGGTTTTCGTGTTGTGGCATTATTTACTGGTACAGCTACTTTGGCTATAGGCTCTGTGGCTCTTCCTTTTTTTTCTAACCTAAATATTGAAGGAAGGTTTCGAGAAATGAGAGAACTTTTGACCAAGGTGCTTTGGGTCGTCTTTGGTTCAAGTTTTGTCATTATTTTTTTAATAGGTTTTTTGGGGCAAGATTTAGTAAGCCTTTTATTTGAAAGGGGGAATTTTAGTCCCGAAGATTCGGAAAAAGTTACTGAAATATTTCAATTTTATAGTTTCCAATTGCCTTTTTACGTAGGAGGAATAGTGTTGGTTAGAATAGTTTCAGTAGTTCAAAAAAATCAAGCTATTCTATTAATATCAGCATTGAGTTTTATTTTAAACATTGGACTAAACTTTATCTTTATTGAATATTTGGGTTTAAAGGGCTTAGCTCTTTCTACATCAATTGTTTATTTCATTTCGTTTCTTTTGCTTTGGAGAAAAGTCAAATTAATTTTAAGTACCGATTAAATTATGGATGTTAACCAAGATCAGATATGGGATCACTACCAAAACGAGGCACCGCATTCATTTTCTGGAAGTGATGCTCGAATTAGCTATTTGGTAAATCAAATTCCAAAAGGTGCGAGATGTCTGAACATTGGTGTTGGTAACGGCAATTTTGAAAAATTCGCGTATCAAAAGGGAATAGATATCCATAGTCTTGATCCATCGACCAGATCCATTGAAAATCTGCAAACTTTAATAGAAGAAAAGGCTAAAGTTGGATACAGTCAAGCTATTCCTTTTGGTGATGGTTGTTTTGATGTTGTAATAATGTCTGAGGTGCTAGAACATCTTGAGGATGAAGTATTGATTCAAACTTATTCTGAGGTAAATCGGGTGCTTAAATTAAATGGGAAGTTTATTGGTACGGTGCCAAGTAACGAAGATTTATTATTGAATACTGTAGTTAGTCCAAGTGACGGTTATGTCTTTCATAGATGGGGCCATTTGCAGAGTTTTGATCTAAAACGTTTAGAAAAAGAGCTGAGTATTAACTTTAAAAAAATATTGGTAAAGGAGCTCATTTTTGTAAACTGGAGAACGCTGAATTGGAAGGGTAAAATTATTTCTGGGATGAAGTTATTAACTCATAAATTAGGCTCTTCCGGAACGGGAAGAAATCTTTATTTCGTAGCTACCAAATAGATGACTATCTGCTTCGTTATATCATCACTAAAAGGAGGCGGTGCAGCTCGGGTATTGACGATGCTAGCAAATTGGTTTGTTCAATTTCAAGAAGTTAGTATCATTACTTTTGATAGCTCCGAGTCATTTTACCACCTTAATAAAGAGATTTCAATTCATCATTTGCGTGTTACAGCAGATTCGAGTAATCCCTTATCAGCTATGGTAAAAAATCTAAACCGAGTTCGAGTCTTGCGCACTAAAATCAAATTATTGGCTCCTCAGATGGTCGTTTCTTTTATTACCGAAATGAATGTATTGACCCTTTTAGCAACCAAATTTTTAGCAACTAAAGTTATTATTTCAGAGCGCAGCGACCCAAATAGAAAAAGCCTTTCGAAGATTTGGAGGTTTTTGAGAAAGGTGAGTTATCATAAAGCAGATGCTATGGTTTGTCAGACAAAAAATTCACAACATTTTATTTCCAAACAGTTCGCCAATACTAAATGCGTCACTATCTCGAATCCTGTGCAAATGCCGTTTCCAAAAGCAGATAAAAAAGAAAATTTATTATTTGTGGGCAGGTTCGATAACGATAAGGGGTTTGATATGATACCTTCCATATTGAACGGGTTACAATTGAGAAATTGGACGGTCCAAATCGCGGGCGGTGGAAAAGCATTTGGGCAGGTACAATCTGAAATTGATAAGCTTGGATTATCTGACAAGGTATCTTTTCTAGGGCAATACAAAGAAGTTGATGAACTATACGATGCATCATCCATATTCGTACTTCCCAGCAGGGTAGAGGGGTATCCCAACGCATTAATTGAGGCCATGCATTTTGGCTGCGCTTGTGTGTCTTTTGATTGTGAAAATGGACCAGCAGAAATTATAATTGAGCAAGAAAATGGCTTGTTGGTTGAAGCTGAAAATACCGAGGGCATGTCAAAGGCAATTCAAAAATTAATTGATGATGCTACGTTAAGAAAGAGATTAGGTGTAAACGGGCAAAAGAGTATTAAGCATTTAAGCGTCGATAGCATAGGCGCTCAATGGCAAAAACTAATGACTGAATTTTAATGTGCGGAATAGCTGGTTTTATTGATTTTGGGTTAAATAGTTCAGAAACTATTGCGCAAAAAATGGGTGCCAAAATTCAACACAGAGGCCCAGACAGTTGCGGTAGTTTTTTCGAAAACAACAATTCCTATCAAATAGGATTTGCACATCAGCGTCTTTCAATTATTGATTTATCAAAAGATGGACATCAACCTATGTCTCTGCCTGGTGGAAACCCGTTAACAATTGTATTTAATGGTGAAATTTATAATTACAAAGAGGTTAGAAAAACATTAGAAGCTACTGGCGTAGAGTTTAAAACTAATTCAGATACAGAGGTTATACTCTGTGCCTGGCGGAAATGGGGGAAGGAATGTATAGCGCATTTTAATGGAATGTTTGCATTTGCTGTATTTGATAGTCTAAACCAAAAAGTCACTTTAGTCCGCGATAGAGCTGGGGTTAAGCCATTGTACGTTTATCAGAAAAACGACGTCATTATATTTGGCTCCGAATTAAAGTCCTTGATGGTTCACCCGAAATTTGAAAAAGTAATAGATATTGATGCTACAGCTTTGTTTATGCAATATGGCTACTACCCTGAACCATATACTGTGTTTAAAAACTGTACTAAATTAAAGGCTGCACACACTCTGGAAATAGATTTGAAAAACCAGCAATCAACTTTAAACGAATATTGGAGTTTAACAGAAAAATTTCATTCGAGTGAGAACAGCAACAAAAGCGAAAATGAAATCCTTAATGAATTAGAAGCTTTGATGAAAAGTTCTTTTGAGTATCGCATGGTTTCGGATGTTCCTGTTGGTGTATTTTTAAGTGGTGGTTACGATAGCACTGCTGTTACTGCTTTGCTTCAAGAGTCTGCAAATCAAACGATTAACACCTACACGATTGGTTTTGAAGAAGCAGCATATAATGAGGCCCATCACGCTAAAAAAGTTGCGGAATACTTAGGAACTAATCATACCGAAAGCTATTGTTCGTTTAAAGATGCTATGGCGATTATTCCAAGGTTGCCAGTTATTTATGATGAGCCTTTGGCCGATAGTTCTGCCATTCCAACAACTCTTGTAAGTGAAATAGCAGTAAAAGAGGTTAAGGTGGCATTGAGTTCAGATGGCGGAGATGAATTGTTGTCAGGTTATGGAAAGTATTTGACGACTAAAAAATATGTTGAACAACTGTCTAGATTTTCAGGTTCCAAGCCAATTGAAACTTTATTGAATTTTTTAGATCCTATGCTGCCAAAAAGTAAAATGGGGTTCAATTTTGATCGAAGATATTCTAGAGTAAAAGAATTGATTAACACTGGAGTGAGTCCTTTGAAATCGATGCAGCTGAGTAGTCAAAATTTGATGTCGAAAGAACTCAATAAACTGTTTGTTGCTGAGATTGAAATTCCGTTCTGTAATTTCGAAAAGGTTCTTGACGATTATAGTTCTGGAGACCCATTCAATGCCATGCTCATTGGCGATTACAAAACCTATATGGTTGATGATATATTAACCAAGGTAGATAGAGCGGCCATGTCGGTAGGCCTTGAGGGGCGTGAGCCTCTGTTGGATTATCGTTTGGCTGAATATCTGGCAAGTGTTCCGTATGCTTTGAAAACTAAAGATGGAATACCAAAGTATTTACTGAAAGAAATTTTGCACAAGTATGTTCCCAAAGAAATAATGGATCGACCAAAAATGGGGTTTGCAATTCCGGTAATCAAATGGATGAAAAATGAGCTTCGTGAATTGCTCGAATCTGAGTTGAGTGAAGAACGTGTGAAATCTGCAGGTATTTTCAATTACAGTGAAGTTGAACGTCTCAAGAATAATTATTTAGCGGGTAAAAACGAAGACTTTAATCCCGTTTGGTTTCTATTTATATTTCATCAATGGCACCAACAATGGATGAAATAAAGCAATACGAAAAATTATTTCGAGGACGTAAAGTTCTGTTTATTATGCCTTCATTATCGACAGGTGGAGCTGAGCGAGTGATGGTTACAATAATTAAGCATTTAAATAAAGCTATTTTTACGCCTAAACTTTTGGTGCTCAATAGAGGCGAAAATGATCTTGATTTAGCGGAAATTGGTTGTGAAGTTGAGGTAATTGATTTAAAGCTTAAAAGAGCTCGCTTTGCACCTTTAGCGTTGATATCTGCCATAAAAAAGGAAGAACCGCATACCGTAATTTCAACCTTAGGCTACCTTAATGAAATAATAAGTATCGTTTTACCCTTTTTACCCAAAAAGATGCATTTCATAGCGCGAGAGTCTAGTATTCCATCTTTGAGGAATAATGCAGATTCATTTAGTAAACTGCATCATTGGATATATCAACGATATATGCGGCGTTTTAACACAATTGTTTGCCAGTCTGAGGAAATGTTTGAAGATTTGAAAAAGGTATATGGAATACCAAAAAATCAACTAGTGATTATCGATAATCCCTTAGATCAAGAATATATTCTTCGAAAATCGAAAGAAGAATGTTCTGAATTGAAAGTTGAAGAGCACAATATTTTGGCTGTTGGTTCCCTGAAGGAAGTTAAGAATTACAATTTATTGATAGAAGAAGCTACAGCAAGTAACACAAACAATATGTATTGGATAATTGGGGAAGGTGACGAAAGAGAAAACTTGGAGGCATTAATTTTGGCAAATGGTTTAAAGAGAAGAGTAGTTCTTTTAGGTCATCAAACTAATCCTTGGAAATTTATGGCTAATGCTGATGAATTTTGGCAAAAGAGTCATTGGGAAGGAAATAGTAATGCTAAGAAGGAGTGGGAGTTTCTTAAAAAGAGTGTAACAAATAATCATTTGAAGACTTGAATTCTAAACCAAAATATTTATGCGCTTTTGGCTATCACCGACAAAATTGGATTGCACCTTTAATTGCTTTAGAAGAGGATGTACAATTAGTTTTTGTTTTCCACATTTACAAAGCGGATGAGCAAATTGAAGGCTTGAACGCGAAAATTGTCTATTGGAGTGATTTTTCTTCTGCTCAAGATTTGTTGGATCAAATTAAGCCTCAAAAGGTGATTTTTATGTCCATAGATTCTCCACTTACCATTGCCTTAAATTCTGTTGCCCGAAAAATGCAAATTAGAACCGTTTTTTTGCAACACGGGTTGATGCATTCTTTAAAAATGTATGATGAAGTTCAACGCAGAGGAACTCCTCTTCAGGTCAAAACTCAAGAACCTTCAAAAAATGCGTTAGCCAGACGAAATTTTATTTTGAAGTTTTTTCTTTCTTCATTAAGATTTTACAATCTAAAATTGTTGATTTATCAGTTTAGGTTGAGTTTATTAGAAAGAAAACACTCAAAAGCAATTGCGAAATCCAAGGTGTATTCTGATTTAGTTCTCGCGGATAAATACATAGTTTACACAAGAGAAAATGCGAAAGTGTTGTCTGAAAGAGATAAGGTTTCTGATGAAAAATTGATCCCAGTAGGCATTCCTGAATTCGATATTTTTTTTGAAACGCAAAGCGACACGGAAACATATATTGAGCCTTATATGCTTTTAATTGACTATCCAATGGCTGAGGTAAAAGAGTATAATAATACCGGAGCTGGGTACACTAAAAAGGAAGTCAATAATATGTATTTGGCTTTATCAGACTATGCTAAAGCAAAAGGATGTTCACTGAAAATTAAGCTGCATCCATATTCTTATGAGTCTGAGTTTATGGTTCAGGATAAAAACATAACTTACCTAAGGCATGCAGATACGAAGGATTTAATCTTGAAATCAAAGTTAATTTTTGGTGCTGTTTCTAGTTTAATGCTGCCTGCTTTAGTCTTTAAAGCAGTAGTATTAATCGAGGTATTTGAAAATTCTGACTTTGCACTTAGACTGCAGGAGTTGGGCATGTGCGATAGTTTTACGGTGAAAGAAATAATTAATGGAGCTCTTATTTCCGCAAAGCCAAAGATGAATTCTCGAAATAAAGATTTATTTGTAAACGAGTATTTATATAAGACTGATGGGCAAAGCATGAAAAGAGTAATCAGTGAACTATTAAGGGACTAATTTCCTGCCTTTTGTCAGCCAATTGATATAATTTGGTGGTTAGTTTTGTTGGTTTATCGGGTTTTGAATTTGTTTTCAAAACAATAACAAGGAATTTGAAATGGGGTTAAAACATGTAGCTAAGAGGTTTTTTGAAAAGAACCAAAGGATTTATAGGTCTAAAGCGATTTATAAACTGCAACGCTTGCGTCAAAAAGGTAACATTGAACCCGATTATGATAATTGCAATTACAAGGATATTTTGCGAGAAATTGACCTAAATGGTTGCACTATTATTGAAAACTTTATTCCTCCTGATATTATCAACAAAATTCTGGTTGAAGTTGAAGCTCCTTATCTTGAGATGCAAGCTGGAAAAAAAAATGATGATTTCTGGCATTCGGAAGGAGGCAATGGCAGAATTGGCAATATTGACAAATATTCTCCACTTGCTAAGGAATACCTATTTGACAGTCAGATGATTTCTAACTTAGCTAAATCTTATGTGTCCAAGAGCGCTGTTGGTTTTAGAAAGGAGGCTGATTTTAAATACTCACCTGGAGAATCTTATCAGGCAGATATAGTTCATATTGATGATTGGAGACATCGATTTAAAGCCTTTGTGTTGCTCCATGATTTAGAAAGGGTAAATGCGCCGCTCGTATATTACAAAGGCAGCCATAAGTCTGCTCATTGGAGGCAAGACCTAGAGTATTCTTATCATAAAGATGGACAATCAGGTCGTTTTGGACACCTATTCCCACAAGAAATGAGAAAAATCCAATCGGAGCATCACTATGAGAGCGTCCATTTTGAAGGGAAGGCGGGTTCTTTATTTTTAGGTGACTTTAGAGGCCTGCACTCTGGTTCAATTCTAGTGGAGGGTAAACGTGTTATGCTGAACTATACTTGGGGTCTAGTTTAGCGACAAAAAAACGGCTCGATACATTTTAAAGACCTTTTGCGCACTATATTCCCTTAGTATTAGCTTTCTAGAATTCTCCGAAAGTTCATTCCTTTTTTCTTCGTCCTTATGCAAGGAAAGAATAGAATTCGATAATTGAATAGGATTATTTTCTTCTACAAGATAAATGTTTTCTCTTGAAAATAAATCGCCTATACCTGCGACATTTGAAGCTATTACTGGAACCCTCATTGACATGGCTTGTAAAATCGACATACTCATAGTTTCACCCTTTGAACAATGTATGTAAAGCTGGCATTTTGAAAGAATATTAATAATACCATCTTCATCAAGTGGTCCTGTCAACTCGACTGTTTCGGATAAATTGAGTTCTAGAATATCCTGTTCAATCTTTTGTCTTGTTGCTCCGTCACCTACAATATAAAGTTTAACCTTAAGCAAAGTCTGCTTACAAATTATTTCAGTGGCCTGAAGCAGAGTAGAGTGGTCTTTTAATGAATTCAGGCGACTTATCATACAATAGTTAAGTCCTTCATGATTTTTAGGATTTTGATTGCAGAATTTATGGGTGTTTACTCCATTTGGAATCAATATGAATTTGGAGACAAACATTCTACTAATAAAATTAGCTTTCAATTCCTCTAAATATTGTTCGGTTAGACAGATGACCGTACTAGCTAATAGTATGCATAAAATTGAGCTAAGCTTATCCTGTATTCGTTTTAGGCTATTGTTTTGATGTTCTACTGACACACAAACGGCACGATTAATTATAGAGTAAATAATAACTGGCACTATTAGCTGGGTGCTATGCAAAATAATGTGCGTGGGACGCTGTTTTTTTAGCGCTTGAAACAGTTCTAGGTAATTAAATCTAAATCGAGTTTTTTTAACGTAATCGAATTCAAATGAACTGCGCTTACATTTTTGAGAATAGTCCTTAAAAACGGGTTCTACTCCATAGAAAATAAAACTGTGCCTATCCAAGTTATTGCTGTCCCCTTCACTAATTGAAAAAGCTACAGACCCGTGTCCACCCATTCCGCTATATAAAACTTGGCTAATTTTCATTATTTGGAATTAGAAAAGAGAGTTTTTAACGGCTTTAGTGGGGAAAAAACTTTGCGTTTACCATCTATTATTGTCTTGCTGCCAAATGCATTAATAGTATGAATACCATCGTTGTAATAGTGAAACTTATCCGCCTTTAAATTTACAACATGTTCTTCTTTGAATTCATTTTCAGTGAGTTCAATAATTTTATTGATTGCAATACTTTTTCCGTAATCTACTTCGCAATTTTGAGCTGGCCGATACAATTCTCCTTTATATTCGAAGAATCCTCCGGCGGGCCGACTAGAGCTAATATCACTTTTTACTGGATTTTTAATATGAGCCTCCCACTCTTCAAATGGATTAACGCAGGAGTAAATATGTAGTTTTTCTTTACCGTAATTCTCAGTTGATTTTGTGCAGAATAACCAATATTTATGGTTGTTTTGAAGGATTGTGCTATCTACAAGATTTTCCTTTATTAAAGTTTTTTTAATCTTGAATACTTCATTTTCAAGCTTGTAAATAGATACTTTATCCTCTGCTGAAGACTCAGGGATACAATAAACACCGTCAAAATCGCTAAACATAAAAGGGTAAGACAGGTGTGCTTTCGAAGTAATGTTGGACTCTTTCGGCTCTTGATCGGCGCTTTCAGGGTCAATTTTCACAATAGTGCCAATTCGGCTATGGAAATTATACATTTCGCAATAAATCCAATCGGAATTAGGCAGGTGAAATGGGTCAGCCAAGAAATATTGATTCGTTTTTTTTATCCATTTTATTGATTCAAAAAAGTCTGAATCATAAAGAACCGCTTGGATAGGCTTATCAATTATTCCAATGTTCCAGTCTTCTTCTATAAAAAACCGACTAATTAGTGCTCGGAAGAAATTTGAAACCATTTAGCAAATTAACAATATTGAATTAAGCTATCAATTAAATCTGTTGAGTCTAAAAATTCAACGTTGGGATTCTTTCTTTCTTTTAACTCTTTTATGGCGTTTGGGTCTTTGACGTTTACTGGGTAGGATTCATAAATAAAATCAATCATTAAGGTTGAAACTGAAATCAAATTAAAATCTTTTAATTTTTTTAAAAGCATTTCTGCACATTGATTTTGTTCAGTTTTAGTTGGCTTACTTTCAATACTATTTACTATCAAATTATTTTCTTTAACTCCATTACCTGATTTCACTGAAATACAGAGAACTAGCTCTGTATTGGGTACGTCTTCACAAAAAGCACCTGTATCCGAAATAAGGTTAATTAAGTTATCTTCTAATACGTGGATAAAACTAAAGGGAGACTTTTTTTTACCATTTAATCGAAGAACATAATGCTCTCCAATAAGAACACGTTGAATAGGGTTGGAAGTAGTATCATTCCAAGTAATGTTTTCAATATTAAAATTCTTTGTTAAAATGAGTTTTTTGCAGGTCATTTGTTCACCCGAAGAGGAGGTGACACATATTGGTGAATTTTGAACATTGGCAGATTTTATTTTACAATTTGTTTTTATTATTCCATTTCTTTTTAAAATATCTAATTCTAGTTTCTTTACCAATTCAAAACAACCATTTGGAAAGTACTTGTATTCGGACCTTTCCTGGCGTCCATGTTTAAGTGATTTTAAAAAGTCATAAAATGGTCTTTCTATGGTGGCTTTTCCAGCAATCTTACAGACTAAGTAGAAGAATGTGTTTAAAACTTTATTTAAGGCTGAAACCCCATTTGGTTTAGCAATAAGGACGCTTGGCTTTGGAGACATTGTTTTTAGCTTCAGCCCATTTTTGGTAAGTATGGAATAGCCGGATACTTTGTTCTTTAATATATGGCAACCTACCTCCATGTTTTTATACCCCCAAATAGATTTTGTATACCATGCCCCCCCTAATTTTTCGTTTTCTTCAATAAGCAATACCTTTTCATTATTGCTTAACTTTTGCAGTGCAACTATCAAGTTTAGAGGACTTGAACCAACTATTATATTGTCATACTCAGCTATCTGCATTTCTGGAGGATTAGGCAAGAGGTTCTAAACGGTTTAAATAAATTAGGCACATACTTTACTAAATTTTTCCAGTTTTTAAATTTGTAAAATGGGGTTAATAATCGGACTAGTGTAATCGCCAAAACGGTCTTATGATCAATTAAAAATTGAAAATAGGTGGGCCCCTCAATTATTGACTCCTTGATGATTTTAGTGTTTGGGAAAAGCTCTTTTAATTCCTTCAAATCGGGCCTAAAAAGCGTATCTACCGGATCTGCAACGTATGGAAAGCGATTGGACACTGACACAAAAATAAACCCGTTTTCTGGTATGACATCAATTATTGAATTTGCAAATGTTTCTTTAGATTGGATGTTGGTAAGAATATTTGCACATAGTATAGATTGAATACCTGATTTTTTTAATTCTTCAATGAACTTAGGGTCTAATAAATCTCCGCAAAAATCAACGTCTTTGCTTTGTTTTATATCCACATTAAAAACCTTTCCTAACTCTTTAAGCGGATTCATTAGCTTGTGGTATACCCAAGGTTGAATTTGCAGCTGTTTCTCGTCAGACGAACCTATATTACCTAGAGGGAAAATATGGTTTTCGTCAGTATTGAGTTGGCTAATATTTTCAAATAGCCATTCAGACTCTTTTACTAGCATGCAAATAGTTTTTTAACGTTCCTAATGTCCTTTTTGAGAGCAGTGCCAATGGATTAACTCTACAAATTTTAAGCAAATACTGAAAGGATTTAACTCTATTTCCTTCTATTGCATAAGCTAATGCAATCATAGAGAAAAAATCAAGTATTAAGTTACTAAATTTAGTTTGCTCTGAAGAAATATTGTCGTTCAATAGATTTTGGAAATAGGTCCAAGCAATTAATATATCGTTTGATTTAAAATTGCTCATTGTGCTCTCATTGTGGATCACATAACCTGATGTAGGTTTTTGTATGCCTATTACAGTTCTTTTTAGCGCTAGATTAAGAATAAAATACCAATCTTCACTTACTCGAAATCTTGGGTCTTCTATGAATAAATTTTCTTTGTTAAGTACATTTTTTCGAATAAAGGTGCCGTTTAAATGAACGCAGTTCTTTTGATAAATTTGGTCGTTCATCTTACTGTTAAATCCTTTTCTAGTGCCTGTTATAGATAGCGACGTATCTAAATAATCAAACGGGAAGCAAATTACTTCAGGATTACTTAGTTTGTTGATTGATTCATTTGCTGAGGCTAAATGAAACTTGTACATCACATCGTCCGAATCGAAAAAATTAATGTATTCACCGCTGGATTTTTCAAAACCAAAATTTCTTGCCTTACCTCGCTCTTCATTTTCTTTCTTGAAATATTTAATTTTTTCTGAACTAAATGCGCTAACAACAGATTCGGTGTCATCTGTGCTGCCATCATCAACAACAATAATCTCAAAATCGGTAAAAGTTTGATTTAGAATTGAATCCAACGTTGTTTTTAGAAAACGAGCACGATTATAAGTTGGAATGATTATAGAAAACCTCAATTTTTTAGGTTTTTAAATAATAAAGGCAAGGATGAAATTTCTTTTTTAAATAATACTGGCAATAGCCCTGCAAATACAAATAGCGGTATAATATTTAAATAATTGATACTCCAGTTGTCAATAAAACTAAATTCAAAAAACAGCCAGTAAAGTAATAGATATACGGAAACTATTGTTACGGCTAAAATGTGATTTTTTCTCATTTGGGTAAAACCTAAATCCAGCTGATCGTACTTTTTTAAATAAAAATAGGTGGCAATGAATTGAGCCAATTTTGTACATAATGTGGCTATGCAAACTCCAATAATCCCGTAAATAGGAATAAGGATTAGGTTGGAAATAACTCCAGCTATTAATGCAACAAAACTGATATACGGTAATGTTTTAGTCAGTTTGTTATAGAATAGTGGTATGGTATACATTACATAGTATAGTTGAGGAACGTAAATAAGGGAGAGAATACCAAGATATTGAATTCCATCGTGGAACTTTTCATCTATAAATACTGTAAACAGTAGTTCAGAACTTGCAATAAAACATACAATTACTCCAATGATAACAAGGTGAAATGTTTTTAATAATTTGATGGAATATACAAGAGAATCGGCATTTTTTGACTCTAAAGCTTTATACACTTGCGGTGAAATACTATTGAACATTGAATACAACAAAACTTGAATGGCCGTGCCAATTTGAAATGCAAGGTTATACTTGCCCAAGTAGTCTAAACTATTTTCACCAAAACTTTTTTCAACCATTATTTTATCAATGTTATTGTACAGGTACAAAATCAACAAATAGGGTATAAGGGGTGTGGTATAATGAAATAAAATTTTTAAAAAACGAAACTCAAATTTTATCGTTTTTATTTTTGAATAAAAGTAAAAAAGGAGAATAAGAGTTACTGGAATAGAACCAAAAAACCGACCAATAATACTTCCTAGTGCCCCTTGTTTGAAATATAGAACTCCAATAAGGATTCCGGTTAAGGAAAGTAAAAATAAACTTACGGAAGTAAGCGCGAATCCAAGCGGTTTCTCTTCGTTTCTAAAATAGATTAAGAATAGCCCATTTAATATTGTATTCACTGTGGTAAGGAAGATGAAAACCCCATAATCACTGTAGGTGAATATGTCATTACTTAAAAACATTTTGAATAAAACGTCTCCGAAAAAATGCAGTATCACACCAAAAAAACTAGCTGAAATTAGGACAGTAATTATTAATGTAGAAAGCAATGTACTGACAAGATTGGGCTTCTTGTAATATTGGAAATAATACCTGGAAAAAGCACCTTCAAGTCCTAAACCAATAAATATTGTAATTACACCAACAAATAATCCTGCGAGTGCTAAAAGACCATATTCCGATTCTGATAATTCCGTACTCAAAATAGGAAGTAATAAAAAATTTATTCCCATTGGCAGAAAGCCAAGAATTACATAAATAGAAGTTGACTTTAATAGTCCTTTTACCTGGCTCATTGAATTATAGAAGAAAAATTTTCACTTGTATTTGCACCTCAGCAGGCAGTGCAGAATTAATCATTTATCAAAGGTATAACTTAGATATAAGGATTGGAATAAATGCCAATAAAATTTCCTCTGTAAAGCTTTCTTTATTTGTCTGTAAAAATCGAATGAAGAACATATTTTTGGCAACGAGAAAATGAAAATCCTCCACGCCCATATTATTACAGGAATCGCTGGTTCCGAAAGTTACTTGTTGAAGACATTGCCAGCAATAAAAGCAGCAGGAATTGAAGTGGAGTTTTTGTGCATTTACAGACAGGGTCACAAAATTGACACGAATAGTTTTACTGAGAAGATAGGTAATCAAGGAATTAAAGTACATTTCTTGCCAATAGGATGGTTATCTTACTTATTTGCAATACAACGGTTACATCGTATAATTACTCGCGGTAACTACGATTTAATTCACACCCACCTTATCCATGCAGATGTAATTCTGGCTGGCTATAAGAAACTAATAAATGCAAAGATAAAACTTGTAAGTACCAAACACGGCTATGAAGAGGCCTACACAGTGGGCCCAAAGCTTAAAGCTAAAGTTTTACCAACAAATTTGTATTACCGATTGGCGGTTTTCGCAGAAAAGCAAATGAATAAAAGCTATGCTATTTCTGCCAGTTTAAAAGAGCTTTACGTTTGGCTTCAAATATCAAAGTCAAATCGTATTGAAGTAATAAATTATGGTTTCGATTTTCCAACTTCAATTCAATCGGAAGGCTTGTTACCAAAGTCTAAAACCAATCTCGTTATAGTAGGCCGATTAGAAGAAACAAAGGGTCATGTTTATGCGCTTAGAGCGCTAAGAAAAATAGTTAATCAAAACTCGAATATTCTTTTAACCATCGTTGGTATTGGCTCTTTTGAAAAGGAAATAAGAAAAGAAATAGATCGATTAGAGTTGGCCGATTATGTTGATTTAAAGGGGTATATGCCCAATGGTATTGAGTTTATGCATGCAGCCGATATAATTCTTGTGCCATCAATTCGAGAAGGTTTTGGAATAGTAGTACTGGAAGCATTTTCCCAAAAAAAACCAATATTGGTTTTTGATGTTCCAGCAGTAAATGAAATCGTGGTGAATGAGTTTTCAGGATTTGTAATTCCTGCATTTTCCGTAGACAAATTTGCTGCAAAACTTGAACTTTTGATAAACTCCCCAGAGCTAAGAGAGGAGCAGGGAATAAACGGTTTTAATACTTGGCAAAAGCTATATTCCATGGAAAGGATGCTCGGTAATACCCTTTCATTTTATCACAGTATAGCCCATAATGATCTCGGTTTAAAAAAGGTAGCGATATTTACTATTTCACTTTTTGGAGGTGGGACTGAAAAAATATGCCAATTACTTTCTGAAGAATTATCAAAAAAAGCAGAAACACATCTAATCCTGCTGTCAAAAAATCAAAAGCTTAAAATCCCTTCTAGGGCAAACGTGCATTTTTTAACCAATGAGGAAAAGATGAGCTACTTCATTAAGTTTTTATTAATACCGTTGCTTGCTTGGAGGCTCTATAGGTACTTAAAAAAGAATGATATCAAGGTATTGATGTCTATGCTAAATCGACCAAATTATATTTCGGTTTGTACTAAGGCTTTCTTTTTCCCAAATTTGAGGCTTTTAATTTCTGAAAGAACATATTCTGGCCATGAGTATGGAGGTTTTACAATAATCAACCTTGTTTCCAAGATGTTTATAAAATGGCTTTACCCAAAGAGTGATAGTGTTATCGTTAATTCAAAAACCGTAGGAAATCATCTTGTAGAGGATTTTGGAATTGATAATGGAAAAATTAAGGTTATCCATAATGGCGTTGAATTAAGTAATCGAAAAGTGGCCGAATATGGCAATCTAAAACTGCTTATGGTTGGCCGATTAGATAAAAACAAAAATCATCGATTTGTCCTGGAGGCCATAAAAGAGAATAAAGATATTGAGGCGGTATCAATCGTGGGAGAAGGTGCAGAGTTTAATAACTTGAAATCGTATGTAGATAAAAACAATCTTAATAGTAAGGTATCTCTGAAGGGCTTTATATTAGAGCCTTTTGCCTCTTTTGAAGCATATAATTTATTTGTTTTGCCTTCTATTCATGAGGGTTTTCCAAACGTTTTATTAGAAGCACTATCTGTGGGATGTATGGTTATATCATCAGATTGCTTTAGTGGACCTCGTGAAATTTTGAGTCCGAATAGTGACCCAAATAAAGTGTTAAGCTCAGGTTTTGAGGTTACTGAATTTGGGATTCTCTATGCAGTTAATGATCAAAAAGCACTTATTGATGCGATTGATTTTGTTGTATCCCAGCCTGCTTTAGTAGTTGAGATGCGCAAGCAGGCAAAAATTAGAGCGAGTCACTTTAGTCAAAGCGAAATGACTGAGAACTACGAAAAATTACTTATTTCCTGATTTTTAATTTTGATTTGTTCGAATACATAAAAATGACAAGTATACTGGAAAACATGGGTAAGCAAGGGATCTTGTACCTTACCAAGGCGCCAAAATTGTAAGCTGAAAAACCGACAATAAAAGCAAAAATCAACGTAAAGGAAATCACCATAATTAGAAAAGAATCATTCGTTAATAACCTAAACAATGTTTTTAGTTTAAATCTGTATAGCGTTAATAAGGCAAAGAACGAAAAGATAAGACTCTCAAAACTTGCCAATGCCATTACTATATTTTTAATTTCCCATGGAAAAGGCCTAAACAGTGTAACAACAATTGCTGGTATAAAGTTCCGCAGCATTCCAGAAATAGAGCGGTCATACTCTCCTAAGGTATAACCAGATCTGGTTCCTTCTTGTTCAATTTCTGTAAAATGATTTGATTGGTAGGTTACTGCTTGATCAATTAAGTTCTCTTGAGCGTATTTGTCGTCTATCGAGCTTATAACCGTATAGGAATAGATACTTGAAAATGTCACTACTAGCAGTAACATTGGGAAAATTATTGTTTTTAGTATTTTACTTTCTAGTTTGCTATTAACAGAAAAGAAAATCCAAAATAGCACCGCTGGAAAAAGAGCCAATAGAACGTATCCTTTAATCGTATAAATGAAAAACACACAGATTGCTATAATTACAATTGATTTGAGTTTGATATTTCGGAAATCATGCAATCGACTCAACTGAAAGATTAATATGCCCAAAAAACCTATTATGAGCGAGTCTTTTAATATTCCAGAACCCCAGAAAATTACAGAAGGAATCAGGAAATGCGCAATGGCTAATTCCTTTTTTAAATTTGGATACCTCTCTGCAAAGGTTTGGTATAATTTCCATTGGCCAAAAAATGCAAAAACGCTAAATAATAATGTGGTGCAAAAGAAACTTTTTAGACCTATTATGGATAAAAATGCCGCAATTTTTATAACGTTAAACGTATCATCTCCACGGTAGTAGTTTACTATGCGATGATTGTAAAGCAAGTCTTCTGCTCTTATATAATCTACATATCCAAAAACAAGTTTAGTCCCATAAACTGGGTCATCACTTATTATGTCTGATAGAATTCTCGCACTCTCAAAATAAGTAAAAGTATCACCGTATCCATAATACAGTAAATAAACTAGCCCAAAGGCAAACCCTCCCAAGAGCTTTAAGACAAAGCCAATGCGCAAAAATTTATACTCAATGCCTTTTTTATTGAAGGTATATATAAATACAATTGAGGTAAGTAATAAAAAATAAATACCCCCGAGGCCAAGTTCTAAAGCTAAATCTAGTCCTTCCATGTTATCTCAAATGCTATAAATTTGAACATAAACATTTGCATTCTGTTGTAATTTAGAACAGCAACAAAATTAGCAATTGCAATTGCTTTTGATAACATGGAAAAAAATATAGATAAAGCTATTAAAGCATACAAGAAAGGAGACTTCTTAGCTGCGGTAAAGTATTACAGTAAGCTATTGGAAGTCTCATTAAATGACCCCGATTTATTTTACGATCGCGCAATGTCCTATTACCACTTGAGTGATTTCCAAAAATGTATTCAGGATATGAACGAGGCGCAAAAGCTTCAGCCCAATAACCCCTACCGCTATTCATCAAGGGCATACGTAAAAAACAAAATCGGTGACTTCGACGGTGCAATTGAAGATTATCAAAAAGCTGTACATCTAGATCCAGAAGATGCAATTGCCTATAATAATTTGGGCTTAGCCATGGAGGCAAAAGGGTATTCAGAAAACGCAAAAACCCATTTCAGTAAAGCAGATGAATTGGCAGATGAAAAGGAATCGGTAAAAAGAACGATTCCTAAACCTAACTTTATTGAGACAGATGAAGTTATCGATGATACGCTATTCGGTTATTTATCAAAGAACGTTACCAATGGTAAATTTTTCAAAGAATTTATGCAATTTGTAAAAAATGGATTCAAACTAAGCAAGTAGACCAATGACATTTCTCGAGCAATTTCTGGCGCATTATTCAAAAAACCAAAGCGAAAATGATGTAATTATATTTCCAAACAATCGGCCTATTCTTGAGTTTCGCAATCTATTTCAGCAGACTGCGCCAAAGAACTCGTGGTTTCCAGAGATAATTACCTTGAGTGATGTATTGAGTCGCGAAATGCCAGCCAATGCACCAGTGTTTTTAGATAAAGTTTTGGCCTTAAGTGAAGCTTTATCCATTGCATTGAACAGAAAGAACAGCGAGTTAAACAACTACGACTTCGTGGTTAAGCTTATTGAAGATTTTGAAGAAGTACAGCGAGAGAAAATTAATCCTGTTGATATTTTCTCAAAGGTTTCCTATATAAAACTGCTCGAAAAATGGGAGCTGGATGCTGGACAGCTAGGAGTTTTAGGTAAAAGTAACCTGCTGTTCTGGGAGAAATTAGTGGATATATTTTTAAAATATCAAGAAAACCTTGAGCGTTTAAACCTTCAAACACAACCTCAGTTATTAGGCAAAATAAATGAGCTTTCTGCGTTTAAAAACCTCGCAAAATCAACGTCTAAATTTTGGTTCGTAGGCTTTAATAATTTTAATGCATCTGAACTTCATTTCATCGATGAATTGGGCAAAAATAATGCGGTAGAATCTGTATTTGATGTGGATAATTATTACCTGAAAAATGACTTAGATGTTGCTGGTAAATTTTTGAGAAAATCAAGTCAAAAAATAGAGTTTAAAAAGACCTTTTTGCACGCCGAATGGCAAAGTCAAATTCAGCAATTTTCGCATACTGTTTCCGATGGAAATATTGCTATGTTAACGGCCGTATTTGAAGAGTTGAAGAGGGTGGGAGATCAGCAAAAAACAGCGGTGGTTTTTTTGGATCAAAGCTTGCTTCAAACCGCCATATTTAGCTTGCCCCAAGAATTAAGCAAAGTAAACGTAGGCGCCGGAATTCAGCTGCAATATTCGCTGGGGTATTCCTTGATATTAAATTTTTTAGACGGAAATTTTCCGGGTCTTTTTGAAGTCTTGAATCAGCTTGCTTTGAGTAATATTAAGTCGCTGCAAAAAACGCTAAAAGAAAGACCGAAATCTGCAACAATTTGGAGCGAATTTGTAGCACTAAATTCTTTTTTATCGCAGCTTAAATTTGACAATTCGAATTCCCTAAAAAATCAGTTTTCAGCAAGCGTAATTTCGGCAAGTATTAATTTGTTAAATCGATATGCAAACGAACAGGAAAAGTTTCAAAAAATTCCAGAAGAATTTATAAAAAAATCTTTTTTGAATGAGCTAAAAACTTCCACCATTGATTCAATAAGTGAACGGTCGTCAAATATCCAATTCTTGGGATTATTGGAGACTAGAAATATTGATGTTGATTACGTCATTATGGTTTCTTTTAATGATGCTGTTTTTCCTGGAAATATTATTTCAAACAGTATAATTCCAAACGACGTTAGAAATAGGTTTGGACTTCAAATGCCAAATGACTCGGAAGGATTATTGGCCTATTATTTCTACCAAAGCATTCAGCGCGCAAAAAAAATTAGCCTATTGTCGGTTCAAAGTGATGCTGGATTCACGTCATCTGAACCTTCTAGGTATTTAAAACAGCTTAGGAATAGTTTTCCAGGTTTTGAGAAAAACTTTTCGCAACATAAAACTGAATTTTCTGAATATGAAGAATCAGCTAATGGTTCAATTGTAATTCCTCAAAATGAAAAGATTAAAGCCAAAATTATAAATTACCTTTCTCAAAGAGGCTGCTCGGTCTCTGCACTTAATCTTCTTATTCGAAATCCACTCGATTTTTACAATCAATATGTGTTAGGGCTTAAAGAACCAACTGCCGCTATTAATGAAGTATCACATGCCGAATTAGGGACCTTATTTCACAATATTGTTGAAGATGTGTACAAACCATTTGTAGGCTCAAAATTAGTTTTGGATACTTTTAAGCAGATTGAAAAAAGTCGTAAAGCTGTTTTTGAAAAACGAATTAAAGAATTAGAAGTAAAATTAACCCCCACCAAAGGGGTGTTGGATTTGTACAAAAACATATGCCTGGTGTGGTTGGATAAATTTTTGGCATACGATGAGTCGCGCATAAAATCAGGAAGAGACATTACGTTAAAAGAATTAGAGCAACGATGTGAAATCGATTTTTCAATTTCAGTTAATGAGCAGCCGGCAACTATTAAATTGGTGGGTTCAATTGATAGGGTTGAGGAAGAAAATGGTGTAATTCGGCTTATTGATTACAAAACAGGGAAGGTAGAGCAAAAGGATCTTCGATTGGATGATATATCGGATGCGTTAGAAAACCCAGCTTTTTCCAAATCAAACCAACTGTTGTTTTACTCATTATTACATAGTCGCCTAAATAAATGCGTCAAAATAGAGTCGGCAATATACTCTTGTAGAAATAATTTGTCTGGAATTTTGCCTTTAACGATTCAAAAAAATACGTTGTTAACTAACGAAGACTTCTTGAGTTATGAGCAAGCACTTAAAATGAAGTTGGCCTCGATGCTAACCTCCGATTTCGAGTTTGTAGAGTCAAATGAGTTCAGTTCTAAGTTTAACGACCTTATGGTTTAAATAGGTAACCAACTCCACGAACAGATATAAAGTGTTTTGGATGTTTGATGTCAATTTCAAAGCTTTTTCTAAATTTCACTATGGCATTATCAATGACTCTAAAATTGAGTTGATCACTATCTGGGATCGTTTCGGCAAGGTCTTCTCTAGAAATAACCTGATTGGGGTGTTCAATAAAAAATTGTAAAAACGAAATTTCCCGTTTGCTGAAGGTTATTTTTTTATTGGAAAAAGTTTTTGCAGAAAAACTCTCAAAAGAAATGGTGTTTCCTTCAAAAGAAAAAGAAGGAACATGCACAACCTCCCTTTTCGAAGCGGTCAGATTTTTCACCCGCAATAAAAATTCCTCTAAATGAAAGGGTTTGCCAAGGTAATCGTTGGCCCCGTTTTTTAACCCAAGTATCTTATCACTGGTAGAGTTTCGAGCAGATAAAATAAGAATAGGAACTTGTAAACCCGCTTTTCTGATAAATAAACACACCTCTAACCCATCCTTTTCGGGAATCATTACGTCTAATATTACAAGGTCGAATAAGTCTGGACTCTGAAGCAGCGTAGTTTCTGCAGTTTTTCCATTCTTAATCCATTGAACTTCGAATCCTTCAAGTTTTAGATTGAGTAGTATAGCGTTAGCTAATGCTTCTTCGTCTTCCACCAAAAGGATTGTTTGTTTCATTTTTAACGATTAGGATTACTGCAAAATTAGAATGTTGACGAAGATTGTGCTTTGAGATGGTAAAATTTAATAATAATTGGCGACTAAATATATTTCACATATATTTGGCCGCTTAAGCTTAATCGTAATGTTAATTTAAATAGTAAAATGAAAAGTATGAAGAAAATTTACAGTTTAGCGATGCTCTTAGTAGGGGTATTGTTCGTAAGTAGCGACGCGCTGGCACAGTATTGTTCGCCGCGTGTTAGTGGTTCTTGGGATGGAATTACTAGAGTGACCACCACAGGTGGAGCAGTTAATATTAGTAGGTTTAGTGCAAATCAAGCTAGAGTTAATAATTATACTGCTTCTGATAGTATATCTACAAACTATGGTCAGTCATTTAACTTGACTGTTGTTCATTATTTATCCGCTGCGGTATTTGTGGATTGGAATGATGATGGAGACTTCTTTGATGCTGGAGAGACAATTACAGCTCCTACTGCTTATCAAGGTGGTACAAACACGACTAATGTTAGGATTACTGTCCCAACTACAGCTGCATACGGTCAATTGAGAATGCGTGTAATGAATGGTTATTATTTACAGATGCGGCCTTGTGGGTATAGTTCTTATACAGGAGAGGTTGAAGACTACAGAATTTGGATACCAAAGCCATTAGCGAATGATGCTGGTGCTACTGAGATATTGCCTGCTGCTGCTTGTGCTGGGAATAACGATGTTAAGGTTAGAATTACAAACTTTGGTACTTCAACTTTAGATACTGTAACTCTTAAGGGGTCTATTAGACAAACTGGTCAAACTCCAACAAACTATAATGTTAAGCTTACTAATGTAGGTTTATCAAGATTGCAAGACACTGTATATACGGTTGGTACTTATAATTTTCAATCAGGAAGAACATACGCTCTTGAGTTTGAAACTTCGTTACCAAATGGTACTGCGGATAGTGGAAAAGCTAACGATAAAATTTCAAAATCTGGATTTGGTCCAGCAATGGGGGGTACTTATACTATTGGTTCCTCTACTGGAAAGGATTTTCGTACAATTAGATTGGCTGAAGCCGCAATGTTCCAAAGAGGAATATGCTCGCCCGTAGTTTTTAATATTCAACAAGGGACCTATACAGAACAAGTAAAGTTTCGTAAATATACTGGTGTTTCTGCTACTAATAATGTAAGGTTCAGACCTGATCCAGCAAATACAGGTCGTGTTCGTTGGACGTTTAGATCAACTTCTAGTACTGATGGAAGTCGCGGTACTGCAGTGTTTGATGGTGCAGAGCATATAGCTGTAGATTCTATTACAGTTGCCAACACAGGTACTGGTACTGGTGTGGTTGCTGAATTAGTCGGTGGTTCTGAATATATCTCATTTACAGGTGACTCATTAATTGGGTACACTGGAACTTCTACCTCTTCTAACTTCAACATTGTAAGAAGTTATATAAAAAATTGCCATAATAATACCTTCAAATACAACACTATGATTGGTGGAGCTTACGGTTTATATTTACGTGGAGCTGGAACAGGTGCAAGTGGACTTCAAAATTGGACGTTTGAGCATAATGAAATATTAGATTTCAACTATATGGGTGCATACGTATATAATTGTACAGGAACTAATTTCAATTGGAATGTTGTTAAAAACAAGCGTAATGGAAATTATTACGGTCTTTATTTCTACTACAATTACAATGCACATACTGATTTCAATGAAGTTAATATGAATGTATCTAGTTATGCTTATGGTATGTACATGCAGTATAACAGAAGTACTTCTGGAAACAGAGGTTCTATTTCTAATAACATGATTTCTGTTGAAGGTGGAAACGGAACTCATTATGGTTTGCGTGCTTATTACTGTGATTATAACGATATTGATTTCAACTCAATCAGTATAGAAAGAGGAAATGCGTACCCGGTATACCTTTATTATGGAAATGGTGTTAATTTTAGAAACAATGTTTCAGCCTCATGGGGAGCAAACTACCGCTACTATCAATTAGGTTCACAAACTAGATCTCATAACGTATGGTGGGCGCCTAATGCTACTGCTACTCGTGGTACACTAGGTAGTAATTTATTAAATGTTGATCCAGGGTTTAAATCATTCTCAGACTTGCATTCATCTAGTACAGCCTTGCATAACACAGGAGTTTCTACAGGTATCACTATGGATATTGATGGTGACGTAAGATGTCCAGGTACAGGTTGTACAGGTGGGGCTGCTGCTCCAGATAGAGGTGCTGATGAATATTGGTTGCCAGACTTTGATATTTCACCGGTTACAGCAGGTGGAGCTACATGTTCAGGAGTCCAAAATGTACAGGTTAAAGTAGCAAATGTTGGAACACGTGCGCTTACTTCCTTTACCGTAAATTGGTCTCTAGGTGGGACAGCTCAAACTGCACTCGTAGTTTCTGGTTCTAATGTTGCTGCAGGTAGTGATACCTTAGTTACTTTAGGTACCAACAATTTTGTAAATGGTGTTACCTATAACTTTGAGTATGTTACTTCTTCTCCAAGTGGAAACACAGATCAGCAAACATTTAACGATACTTTGCGTGAATCATTGTCAAGCTCTATGGGAGGAACCTATACTATTGGTGGTTCAACAGGTAAAGACTATGCAACTATTACTGCAGCAGAAGCTGCATTGGCTCAATATGGTGTGTGTGCTCCAATTGTATTCAATATGGAACAAGGGACATATACTGAGCAAGTTAAGTTTGGGAAGTATGTTGGCGTTTCTGCTACTAATAATGTAAGGTTCAGACCGGATCCTGCAAATACAGGCCGTGTACGTTGGACGTTTAGTTCTACTTCTGCTACTGATGGGAGACGTGGTACTGCCGTTTTTGATGGAGCAGAACATATAGCTGTAGATTCTATTACAGTAGTTAACACGGGTAGTGGCTCTGGTGTTGTTGCTGAATTAGTCGGCGGTTCTGAATATATCTCATTTACAGGTGACTCATTAATTGGGTACACTGGAACTTCTACCTCTTCTAACTTCAACATTGTAAGAAGTTATAGACACAATTGCCATAACAATACCTTCAAGTACAATACAATGATTGGTGGTGGTTATGGTATATATTTATATGGAGCTGGATCTGGTGCAAGTGGACTTCAAAATTGGACGTTTGAGCATAACGAAATTTTAGATTTTAATTATGCTGGTGTATATGGTTGGTATTTAACAGGAACTAATTTCAATTGGAATGTTGTTAAAAACAAGCGTAATGGAAATTATTTCGGTCTTTATCTCTACTACAATTACAATGCACATACTGATTTCAATGAAGTTAATATGAATGTATCTAATTATGGTTATGGTATGTACATGATGTATAACAGAGGCACATCAGGAAACAGAGGTTCTATTTCTAATAACATGATTTCTGTTCAAGGTGGAAACGGAACTCATTATGGTTTGCGTGCTTATTACTGTGATTATAACGATATTGATTTCAACTCAATCAGTATAGAAAGAGGAAATGCGTACCCGGTATACCTTTATTATGGAAATCGTGTTAATTTTAGAAACAATGTTGTAGCCTCATGGGGAGCAAACTACCGCTACTATCAATTAGGTTCACAAACTAGATCTCATAACGTATGGTGGGCGCCTAATGCTACTGCTACTCGTGGTTCACTAGGTAGTAATTTATTAAATGTTGATCCAGGGTTTAAATCATTCTCAGACTTGCATACTAGAAGTGCTGCATTGTACAATTCTGCAATGGTTACTACTACTCAATCTACTGATATAGATGGAGAAGTAAGATGTCCGGGTACAGGTTGTCCAGGTGGTTCTACTGCTCCTGACAGAGGTGCTGATGAATACTGGTTGCCAGATTATGATATTACTCCAGTTACCGCTGGTCTTATACCATGTGTTGGTGCTCAAGATATTAAAATGAGAGTTTCAAACATTGGAACCAGAGCATTGACTTCGTTTACAGTAAACTGGAAAATTGGTGGTGTTGCACAAACCCCGTTGGTTGTAACAAGTTGTAATGTTCCTTCTGGAAATGATACGCTGGTAACTCTAGGTAGTCACACTTTTAATGCAGGTATTTCATATAATTTTGAGTATATCACCTCAATGCCAAGTGGAAACACGGATCAGCAAACGTTTAACGATACGTTAAGCGAATCAATGCAAAATGCAATGTCAGGAACATTCTCTGTTGGAACAGCAACTGCTGATTACCCAACATATGCTGCTGCAATTACTGATTTACAGGCTAACGGTATTTGTGGACCAGTTTATCTTCAAATTCAAGATACAACGGTAACAGAAAGCTTTACAGTTGAGGATATCCCTGGAGTTAGTAGTGTTAATACGGTTACTTTCGAACAAGACCCTGCAAATACAAATCCAGGTGAGCTAGATGGTAGAATTACTTTAGGTGATATATCTTATATTATCGTAAAGGATATGATTATTAATACTAACGGTCAAGCAATCTCTGTTAAACAAGGAGAGAAACAGAATAACATTAAGATTGACAATAATACGTTCAACCTTACGGGTACTGGAGCTTATGCATGGTATGATGGTTATTATGAGAAAAATGTTGATTCCTTATGGTTTGTAAATAACACTGTAAATGGTGGATACTATGCGTTAAGATTCTACGGTGGAAGTTCTAATCAAAAAGGAAGCATGGAGAGTAATATCTATATAGAGAACAATAAAATGGATAGTTACTTGTATATGGGTATTTATGCTTTTTACATTACAAACTTGCATATTAATAACAATTCAATCAAGAATGATGCAAAGTCGAATTACACTTTCTCTTATGGAATTTATACATATTATAATATTAATGTAGAGATTACTAAGAATATGATTAAAGCTGGTGGTAATAGTGGTGGGTATGGTATTTATGCTTATAGCCACAACCGTTATGGTGCGGGTACAGATGTTTCTACAATTAACAACAACTTTGTTACAGTAGGTAACGATAGAAGTAGTAGTACTCGTTATGGTATTTACTTAGGATACTATGATTATCGTGTGAATTTACACCATAACAATGTTTGTATTCTTGGGCAATCAAGTGGTACACAGTATGTTTTGTATTCTAGATATACTCGTAACAGTAGTATTAGAAATAATATCTTCGAGAACAAAGCAGGATCTAATACATGGTATAGACTGTCAAATTCTTCAGTAACAGGTGATTATAATGGATACTGGACAGGTGTTGCTGGAGTTAATGGTGTAACAGGTGGTACAGCAGGTACTAATTCAATAGTTACAAACCCTAGATTTAAAAATCCTGCAATAGGTGATTTAAGAGTTAATAGCTTGCAATTAGATAGTGCTGCTGCTAATGTTGGAATAAATGAAGATATCTTCAGTGCTCCTAGAGTTTTAGGGTTCCATGATATTGGTGCACACGAGTTTGATGTATGTTATTACGATGCATCAATGACTAAACTTTCTACCATTTACACTTCTGTTCCAGCGGGACAAAGTGTTTATTTGAACGGAACAGTAGCAAACAGAGGTTTGTCTGCTATTACTGGAACATCGGTTAATACCGTATTCGGTGGTGCTTCGACAAATACATTTATCGATACCTTGCTTACAGATCAAGACTCGAATATTAGAGTGTTGTCTACGGTAGGAACTACTACTGGTCAATTGAATGCATTGATGATTGCTAGCGCAAATGAGAGCGATTGTGATAGTACAAACGATACATTGGCTTATTCAATTCAAGTTAGTGATTCTATTTATGCTTTTGATGATTCTACTTATGATAACCGTTTAGGCTTTAATCCTGGATTTACAGGTGAGTTTGGAAACGTGTTTGAAGTATTTAATACCGATGTACTTACTACAGGTTCATTCTTCTTGAATGGCCCAGTAAGAGGTGCAAGTGTTAAATTGAAATTGTATGCAGTGAACGATACTGCAGCAAGTCCAGTGCAACAATTGTTAGATTCTACTAGAGAATTTCAGGTTGGCGTGAATG